>Ga0316202_10000910_pt1 | contig 26548 bp, 35 predicted proteins | sample 3monrhotite_MG_FD_204934 | JGI IMG/M metagenome (GOLD analysis project Ga0316202, IMG submission 204934) | Microbial mat bacterial communities from mineral coupon in-situ incubated in ocean water Damariscotta River, Maine, United States -... | ecosystem: Environmental > Aquatic > Marine >... | reverse complement strand
AAGAAAATACAACTCTCGCAAGATTTATAAAGAACTTTGAAAGTAGAATATATGCACAGTTATCTCGACAGCTAGTTGATAGTTTGTTTGGAGAGAACCCTGCTGAAGAAGGTTCATTTCAGTTATTCGATAATCTAATCACTTGGACGAGTGATGGGATTACAATAACAATGACCATATTTAATGAGGCAACTGGTGAGACAACTACTATTACTATCCCTATTGGGGACTTTGGTTTCTAGTTGTGCAACGCACAGTGGTTATATATCACCGTGCATGACTAACCCCGATGGGGACTACAAAGACCTAGTAACAATCATACGAAAAGCAGAGTGTTTCTCAGGCTCGGCTATACTCGAAAAACCTGTAACAAAAGAAATACAGGAACTACCCTTACCAGCAAGAACGCCCGTTGTTGCTATCTATAAGTTCGAAGACTTAACAGGACAAAGAAAATCAAGAGATGGAATCGCAGACTTCTCAAGCGCAATGACTCAAGCCCCAGAGGCTTATCTTATTCGTGCGTTGAAATCTAGTGGATTCTTCAAAGTAGTAGAAAGAAAAGGACTAGACCATTTAACAAAAGAGCGTCAGTTAATTCGTTCTACTCGTGAAAGATTTGATGAGGAAGACAAACAGTTACCACTGCTGTATGCTGGGATCATCATTGAAGGGGGTATTGTAGATTACAATACAAATGTATTAACCGGGGGTGCTGGAGCCCGCTATTTAGGTATAGGAACTTCCAAGCAATATCGTGAGGATAATGTGGTGGTCTCAATGAGGTTGGTTTCTGTGAGTACAGGAGAAATCTTATTGGACATCCTTACTTCAAAAGCAATCCTCTCCGTGGGAGTTAGTAATGATTACTTTAGATTTACTACTGCAAATGACTTAGTGGAAGTAGAAAGTGGAAACTCCATGAACGAACCTAAGTTTATTGCGCTACAAGCGGCTATTGAAACTTCAGTAGTTGAACTTGTACGAAAGGGACAGGAAAAAGGGTACTGGAAGTACTATTTGGGAGAGTAAAATGAGGATTTTAATAGCCTTATTTTTATCAGTTGGTCTGTTTGCAGACAACGAAATCTATATTGACCAAACAGGGAATAATGCTAGCATAGACTTGGAGCAGCTCGGTTCTACTAATATAATTGGTGGTGACGATGCAGTTGCAGGTACAATGACAGCAGCAGTCCTAAACGGTCTGACAATGACACTCGACATCAATCAAATAGGAAGCTCCAATAAGTTTTTAACCGATGGAATATTTGGGGACAGCTTTACGGGTTTCTTTGAGTTTGACGGCGATTCAAACGAATGGGATTTTAGCATGGATACGTCTGGGCTAAATACTGCTGATAGCAATGATATTAACATTGACGTCACAGGTTCATTCAACTTGGCAGATATAGATATCGCAGAAGTCTCAGGAGCAAGTTACTTAGACATTGATTGGATTATCGATGGCGACAGTAATGACGCAGAAGTAGATATAGACGCAGACTACGCGACTATGTATATGGACATTCTTGGTGACAGTAATGACTTAACATTTATCCAATCTGGATATGGAGCTAGTTCTAGCGATGCCAAATATTTCTATTTAGATTTAGATGGTAGTAACAATACTGCGGTTATTAAACAGCAGTCAACGCTAGCGGCAGACTGGTTGAAAATTGAAAGTAATGCGTCTAATAGCAATATTTGTGTTATTCAGAATGATGGTGGGTCTACCACTACATGCTGATAATATAGGAAGCATTACAGAACAACGTGGAGTAGGGCAAGTCTTAAGAGATCAGCCCTACGATACGGACTTAGGATTTGACATTGAACAAATGGATGATGTGCGTACAGCTAATGGGCGATTAGGTATCACATTCATAGACGATAGCAAAGTCCGACTTACAGAGCATAGTAAACTTATAATAGACAAAGTAATCTTTGACCCCGACCCTAACAAGTCGCAGATGTCAATGAAGTTTGCAAGTGGAACAGCTCGTTTTATTACTGGTGGTATTGGCAAGATTAATAAACAGAATATTAAGATTGAAACACCAACATCACAAATAGCCATTCGTGGCACAGATTTTACTGTGACAGTGGATGAGTTAGGAAGAAGTCTAGTAATATTACTACCAGACGACATGGGACTTCCAAGTGGCGAGATTGTAGTTGCAACAGCCATGGGAGAAGTCATACTTAATAAACCATATGAATCGACAGTGACTAGTATGTGGGAGAGTACACCAACTACTCCGATGATATTAGATTTAACACTTGACATCATAAACAACATGCTCATTGTGAGCCCACCTAAAAAAGATGAAGAAGAAACTGCAGGAGAAGTTGGAAATGATGACTCTAACGATAATATTCTTGACGTCGATTACCTCGCTTACGATGGGCTCGATATAGATTATTTAGAAGAAGACTTATCTTTTAATGAACTTGACATAGATTACTTAGACGTAAACTTTCTCGAAGACTTACTAGAAGTTATAGAGGAACTAGATGCACTCGCAATAAAAGAAGCAAGAGGTGCACAAGCTTTTTCAGAGTTTGATGTACAAGGTACATTATTTGGGCAAGACCCAACAACACAGATTTTAACATTTGGGGACGCAGAAAAAATTACTATAATTCGTAGCGTTACTCAATCAGTACAACTAGACCTCAACGGTGAGACAAGCTATAATATAATTATTGAACAAGATGGTAAAAGTTATAACATTATTCTTAACTCTGGTGACACTTCCAGTATTCGCATCCGTCAATCTTCAGGTTGATATACCTTTTGATTATGAGCAGATGCAACAAGATGGAGCTAGTATAGAGGCTGCTAAGTACTCGTATAGTTTTAATTTTCAAGATCCAAAACACAAGTACTTCGTAATAATTAATACACTTGATTTAGCCACAACAATATATGCTTTAGAAAATCGAGATAATTTGTATGAACAGAATATTTTACTTGATGATACACCAGAGATAGAAGAACTTTTAGCTCAAAAAATTATAGTATCTTATGCTCTTAAAAGATTAGGAATGTTTGATAATACTCCTGCCTCTAATGAAGCGTTATCTTTAACTAACTTTTTTGTAACTTTAGCAGTCTTAAATAACTATTACTTAATAAATAAACATGAATAAACTTATAACAGCAGCACTTATGATAGGACTTCTAATCTGGAATCCTTATCCATTTAAAATTTTAGAACTTAAAACATTTGACTACTTAATTATGAATACAGAAGTAGTTCAAAACGAGAACATTCTCATAGTTGATATTGACGAAGAAACTGTCAATACTTATGGAGGATGGCCATTACCAAGAAGTGTCTATGGGGATGCTATCATGCAGACCGAGGCAGTTCCAGGCATTACAGTATTAATGCCAAATAAAGACTTACGAGGACCAATGCAAGATGATTATTTTGTACGAAGACTCGAAGTAAGACCAACTGTGTTAGCCTACGCGGCATCAACACAAGTGCGCAATATAAAAGCTCCTCATGTAGGAACTGCGCAATTAGGAGAAAACCCATTACCATGGCTATACGAATACCCAGGAATTATACCTACAGAGTCTACTCTGGAGTCAAAAATAAAGGGAATCGGAGTAGTAACCGCTACACCGGAGCTAGACGGGGTTACTCGTCGTATTCCCCTAGTAGTAAACGTAGGGTCAAAACTCTACCCGAGTTTCGCCTTGGAACTCTTAAGAGTCGCCGTAAACGATCCTTCGTACCAGCTAAAAACAACACCAGAAGGCGTTTCATGGGTTAGAATACCAAACTATCCACTTATGAATACAGATGCGAATGGTCGTATTTTTCTAAATTGGAACACTAACTTTTACAAACAAAGCTTACTAGAATATTTAAAAGAACCGATTGATGCACCTTTTGTAATCATCGGCACGACTGCAGAGGGTGTAACAAACCCTGTGCCGACCCCTGCGGGGGCTAAATACCCACATGAAATTCAAGCAAATATATTACACAATCTTATCAACGGCACTTCGCCTTCTACACCGTCCTGGACTCTTTCTGCTCAGCTTGCCTACAGTATACTTGGCCTCACCTTATTGGCTCTTACGGTCTCTAGAGTCTATCTTTCTGTACTAGCTTTACTACTAGTTGTAGTAGGTGCATTCTATGGAATGGGATATGCTTATAAATCTTCCTACTTACTTAACCTTAATGGTGTCGTAGTTATCTCGGTTCTTTATTGGGGCTATAATACATTCCTGAGTTTCCTTTCCGAGTATCGTCAGAAACTTCGAATCAAACAACAATTTGGGACGTACGTAAGCCCCGACTTAGTAAAAAAATTACAGGAAGACCCATCATTACTGAGACTCGGCGGGTCGACCGAACAACTAACTTTTCTTTTTTCTGATATCAGAGGATTTACACCGATTTCAGAAAAATATCAAAAAAATCCACAAGGACTTACGAGCCTCATCAATCGTTTTCTTGACAACCAGACTGAGATAATTCTCAAGCATGGAGGTACAATTGATAAGTATATGGGAGATTGCATTATGGCTTTTTGGGGAGCTCCGCTTCCTGACGAAAACCATATAGAGAATGCAACAAAAGCTGCTATTGAGATGAGAATAGCTTTGGAGAAATTAAATGAAACACTTAAAGATGAAGGCCTTGACCAAATTAATACAGGTGCTGGCATCAATTCAGGTCCTTGCGTGGTTGGCAACTTTGGCTCTACTACTCGTTTCGATTACAGCGTCCTTGGCGATGCGGTTAATCTGGCTGCAAGGTTAGAGTCAAGTTGTAAAAATTATGATGCAGACTTAATTATATCTGAACACAGTTTAGTAGATGGTTATGATTACGAGTTTCTAGACGAGGTAACTGTAAAAGGCAAGTCGGAACCAGTTAAAATCTATACCATACGAAAATAGTACTTGACAGTTGGTTGTCGATCTGATATAATTATCATGTATTTAATACAAAAGTAAAAGGAGACAATTATGGATGCCGAGCAGGTAGCAAATGATTTAGCGAAACATGAAGCCGTATGTGCGGAGCGATGGAAAACTGCATTTAACCGTTTTGACGACATGGATTCAGGACTAAAACGAGTAGAAACAATACTAATAACTGCCGCAGGTGGATTAATTGTTGGGGGAGCAAGTCTTATTGTAACGATGTGGACTATGCACTCATAGGAGAAAATTATGGAAATGGATTATAGTAAAAAAGATATAACTAAAGCACCTAAAATTAAAAAAGTAGTGAAAGAAGTCCCAGAAGGGTGCGGGCTATTTCAAAAGCCTAGACAAACTTCGTGGAAAGCTATAAAAGCTACAGGTGAATCAAAGTTTTTCGCTACTAGAGAATTAGGATTAGAATGGCTAACGACATAAAGAAAGCCTTGGAAGAGGCAGTGGAGAAAGACAATGATTCTCCAGAACTTTCAGCAAGATTAAAAATATTACTTGCACGAAAAAAGAACTTAAAGAGAAAATCACACAACCCAAAGCGTATTAAACGTGATAAGTAAAAAACAATTAGAAAAAGAATATATTTGGGTTCATGAAAATACTACTACAATGGCGGGTAAAACAACCATTAAGAATAAAGAAAGTATTAAACAAATAATAGATAAAGTAAACCCTATTACTACTTTAGATTACGGATGTGGTAAAGCATGGCACTATACTCACGATAGTGTACATCATGAGTGGGGTATTAATATGCCAACACTATATGACCCCTACGTAAAAGAGTACAGTAAACTAGCAGGATATGGTAACAAGTACTTCGATCTAATACTATGTGTAGATGTAATGGAACATGTACTGGAAGAAGAAATTAATGAAGTATTACACCAGTTATTCTTCTTAGGTAACTTTGTCTATTTTCACATAGATACTAAACCTGCAATTAAAGAATTTAAAGACGGAACTAACTTTCATGTTAGTCTGCATAAGAAAGACTGGTGGATAAACAAGTTAAATGAATATGGAACGAATTACCACGCAGACTTCAACGAATAAGAAGACACACGAAGAACGACTAGTGATATGTCAAAAGTGTCCAAACTATAGTAAGTTTTGGAAGACTTGTAAGATATGTCATTGTTTTATGCCCCTCAAGACTAAATTAAGATGGGCTGAGTGTCCAGACGAACCACCTCGTTGGACTTAGGAGAGATATATGCCGTATCATTCAGGCAAGAAGAAGAAAAAGAAAGGAAAGAAAAAGAAGTCGATGGGAGGCTTAACAGCTGCCCAAAAGAAACTACCTAAGAAACTACAGCAAGCTATCTTAAAAAGAAAGCGCAAGAAGTAACAACCTGAGGAGGTGATCAACAATTTAGGATTGGATGACCTTATACTAAGCATACTTGCATGATATTACATCATGACACGGAAAAATATCGAGGGGTCTCCAATCCGCCCTTATAGGAATCAAAAATGACCGAAGCCACTAGAAGATTGGCAAATAGAGGAAGACTTAGATATGCTGGGATGTATAGAGATGCTCAAAGAAATAAAGCATATTCAGACTTTTTCAAAGAAAATGCAAAAGGTAAAGTCATATGTGATTTAGGAGCAGGTACAGGATGCCTACTATCATTAGCACAATATTATGGTGCTAAAAAATGTATAGGAATAGAAAGATTATATTATCCTTGCATTTTTATGAAAGAAACTTATCCTCACTGGGATATACTTCAGGGAAATTTTAACGAACATGAATGGCCTGAAGCAGATATCTACATACATGAGGTTATTGGGCATAATTTTTATGAAGAAGGAGTCGCAAGTCTATTTAAGACAGCAAGAGATAAAGGACTAGAACATAAATTATATCCAAATACAGTAAAACTCTATACACTAGACGATTTTAAAGATGGAGCCTGGGGAGTAGACTCAGGTGGAGTATTAAATAAAGCAAGTCAAAACTATTTAAAAGAAATAGCAAAACTTGAAGTAGAAGTAGAAAAAGCACACAGTAATAAAAACTACTCGTCTGCTTGGCACAATTATACTAATGCTTTTACAAAAAAGACAGAAATATTCAGTGGAAGTATAGTAGACGGATATGATGTACTTTATTCGGGAAAAAGTAAATTAGGATGGGAATGTGGGTTTGATAATAAATACACTTTTTCAAATATGGGGCTTTCTAGCTGGGTAGTAAGCGGAAATTGGAATTTTAAATATGAATAAAACAGTAGCACAAGTAACTAAAGAAACAATCAAAAATTGGGCAAGAGGCCCTCGTTGGACATGGACAGGACTATCTTCTTTTCGCCCTAATGAAGGACAAGTACAAGAAAAATCTTTTTACAGAAGCGACAAATGGAAACAACATGAAGAAGCAGGAAAAGCAAACTTACTTAAAGATAGACTTTTAGTATTATGGGCTGATGCACACACAATTAGCGTTCAAGATGAAGTAATAACGATCACTCGGGACGAAAATAATTTTACACAGACTCATGAATATAAAGCAAATTCTTTTAATACTGTAATGGTAAAAAATTTAGATGAAGCAAGAAAAATAGAAAACAATAGAGGACTTTTTGGAGGACTATATGTTGTTGACTGTTCTAGTAAAAATATTTATCGTTTAGTCAAAAAAATAAATAATAAAGTAAGACTAGAAAGAATTTTGAATGGCTATGTTACCAACCTTCCTTGGCTCAGTGGCCCTATTAGGAGCACCTGGATCTGGAATGCAACCCCTAGTGCGGACAGTTTTGGTAAGTTATTAAATACTACCAATAATAAACCCTCAGCAAACGGATACTGAGGAGATAATCTGCGGCTAGTTCGCAAAGTGTACTTTTAAGTACGAATGGAGATAAGTATGTTAGGATTCTTTGAATGGTTAACAGCTTGGATAGCAGTATTACCTACAGTGGTAATGATCTGTTCTCTAATAGCAGCTTTGACTCCAACCCCTATAGACGACGGTTGGATGAAAAAAGTCTACAAATTAGTAGATTGGTTTGCCTTAAATGTTGGTAAAGCTAAAGATAAATAACATTTCGGGGGTATAGTGGGCTGAGATGCCCACTATGCATTGAGGAGATTCAATGGCAAGAAAAAGAAAAAAGGCTAAGAAAAGACCAGTACCTACAAATCCAACTCTTTATGCTAGAGTAAAAGCACAAGCAAAGAGAAAGTTTAAGGTATATCCATCAGCTTATGCTAATGGATGGTTAGTAAAAACTTACAAGGCCAAAGGCGGAAGGTATCGTATGGGTACTGGGAGAAAAAGGAAATAATGAAAGCAATATTAAAAGATGGAAAAATTATAGTTAAAGGCGGACATACTGATGCTGCCTCTGCAATAACAAGTTGCAAGGTTATAATTAGTCATTGCCAAATGATTCTAGACGGTCTTGAAGGAAAAGAAGAAATGTCTCTAGAAACATGGTGGACAAATAAGATAGCAGTATCTGAACATGAACTTGTTCAAGCAGCCAATTATTTAGTAAGTGGTGATGTAGAGCATGACCATGGCGAAACCTAAAGGTGGACTAACTAAATGGTTTAAAGAGGGATGGGTAGACATTTCTCGTAAAAGAAAAGGTGGAGGGCATCCACCGTGTGGAAGAAAATCTGCACGAAGTAAGGGAGGCTACCCCAAGTGTGTACCAGCCAGTAAAGCAGCAAGAATGACTTCGGCGCAGAAACGATCCGCAGTAACACGCAAAAGAAGAGCAGGTAATCCTGGAGGCAAACCAAGAAACGTAGCCACTTTTGTAAAAAGAAAAAGAAGAACAACTAAAAGGAGAAAAAAGTAAGATGAATAATCGTGCACTTGACCGAAAGTTTGAAATGACTAGAAGGTTGGGAGGCATAGAAGCGGCAGTAGCCAAACTCGTATTAGAGAAAAGACATAAACTTTCAATCTTAGTAAAAATGAAAAACTACGCGACTATGCAGGAGTGTAATTTTCGGGATAAGCAACTCAAAAAGCTTATAGGAGAAAAAAATGGCTAGAACAGGATCATTTTTAAGCGGACCTACTGGAGTACATGGTACTCAAAAGATTCGTAAACATAAACTAAAAAGAGGACTCACCAGAGACTTAAACTCAGCAGCAGGAACTTTTGTTAATACAAAAAGTCCTCTTAGTGGTCCAGGCGGATTCTATGGTGCAGCACCTAAACCAATCGGCCCAAGATTTGGCAAGACTACAAGACCAAAAGCAGCTAGATTTGGTAAAAAATCAGCTGGAAGAATATTACCTCGTAGGAGATAATCATGCCACGTAAACGTGACCCACGGCTAAAAAGAGCAGGTGTAAGAGGATTCAATAAGCCCAAGCGAACACCTGGCCACCGTACTAAATCGCACATTGTAGTAGCGAAAGTAGGTGGCAAAATCAAAACTATACGTTTTGGACAACAAGGCGCAAAAACTGCTGGTAAACCAAAAGCAGGAGAGTCAGCTAGAATGAAAAGGAAAAGAGCTTCCTTCAAAGCTAGACATAGAAAAAATATTGCTAGAGGCAAGATGTCAGCAGCTTATTGGGCAAATAAAGTAAAATGGTAAAAAGGAGATAATATGGGATTACCCACAATAGACGGAAGAAGAATGTGGTTAGATGAAAGTCAATTACATGCTAATAATTTCTTAACTACAATGTTAGATGTTGAAAATAAACGAACCTTATCAAAAGCAGAAAAGAACTTAAAACAGATGTCTGCCTCCTTTTTATATCTTTACGAAAAAGCTACAGAAGCCGGACTTCTTAATGAAGACGATGATTTATTAAACTTTTTTAACGAGACCATACATTGATAACACTAAGCAGAAAAGACATACTTAGCGATGAGCTAATGTCTTTTGATGAAAATAAATTCATAAAATTACCCATAGATGGGTACATGGACTTACTAGGAGTAATTCCTAATAGTTCTCAAACAGCATTAATCAATGCTATTAATAATCCTAAATATCGTTTTGTTTGTGCTGCGATTTCTCGTAGACAAGGTAAAACTTATATTGCAAATATAATAGGTCAATTAATCACTTTAGTACCAGGTTCTAATGTACTACTGATGTCCCCCAACTATTCATTATCTCAAATTTCTTTTGAATTACAAAGACAATTAATTAAGCACTTCGATCTAGAAGTTACTCGAGATAATGCAAAAGATAAAGTTATTGAGCTCTCAAATGGCTCTACAATACGTATGGGTTCTGTTAACCAAGTGGACTCGGTTGTGGGTAGATCTTATGATCTCATCATATTCGACGAAGCAGCCCTTGTTGATGGCAAGGATGCTTTCAATGTTGCGCTCAGGCCTACACTAGACAAACAAAATTCTAAAGCAATCTTTATATCTACTCCAAGGGGTAGAAATAACTGGTTTGCAGAGTTTTGGCATAGAGGATTCAGTGATGAGTTTCCAGAATGGGCATCTGTTAGAGCAACTTACCATGAAAATCCACGATTATCAGAATCTGATATAACAGAAGCTAAAAGAACTATGTCAGAAGCTGAATTTAACCAAGAATACATGGCAGATTTTAATGTATTTGAAGGACAAGTATGGGCATTTGACCATGAAACACAGATTATGGACTTATCTGAACTAGAAACCAAAAGAATGGATATATTTGCAGGAATGGACGTAGGATATAAAGACCCCACCGCGTTCTGCGTTATTGCATATGACTGGGAAGAACAAAAATTCTACTTAATAGATGAATATTTAGATTCCGAAAGAACAACAGAACAACACGCAATAGAGATTCAGAAACTTATTAATAAATGGAACATAGATTATATTTATATTGACTCTGCAGCTCAACAAACACGATTCGATTTCGCACAAAACTATGATATTTCCACTATTAATGCCAAAAAGTCAATACTAGATGGTATAGGATGTGTGGCTACTGTAGTAGATAACAATCAATTATTTGTGCATCAAGCATGTAAAGAGTCTTTACTATGTTTAGACCAATATCAGTGGGATCCCAATCCTAATTTATTAAGAGAAAAACCTAAACACAATTATGCTTCTCACATGGCAGACGCCCTACGGTATGCAATATATTCGTTTGAAACAAGTGCCACTACATTCTAATTATACCTATCAAAAATAGTTCTTGACATGAGTTTAAAATTACGATATAATTCTATTATACGAGTAGGTTTATGACTTTAAGAAGAGATTTAGTTAAATATGTTCGTGACAAGGCCAAGTCTAAATATAAAAAAGAAACGCATTGTTACATTTGCGGAAGTACAGAGAATCTGGACTTTCATCACTATAACGGATTAACCGAGTTATTAGAATGGTGGATGAAAAAACAAAACATCACCATAAAAACTGAAGAAGAAATACTAAGGCTTCGAGAACAATTTATAGAAGAAAATAAAGAAGAAGTCTACAACCAAGCTGTTACTTTATGTCATATGCACCACATGAGATTGCATAACATTTATGGTAAACGACCAAAGTTGATAACAGCAAAGAAACAACAACATTGGGTTAAAATACAGAGACAAAAATATGGCATGGTATGATAATATATTAGGAATAAAACGTGAGGAAAAAGAAAATCCTGCGCAATATGTAATATCACGTGACCAAGGCCTTACTATTGATTCTCGTGAGCATGTTGGTAACTATAGACAGGCATACGAAACATTAGAAGTAGTAAATAGAGCGGTCAACATGATTGTGGATGACTCTGCTGAAATACCTTATGATGTTGGAGAAAAAATTGTAGGCATATCTCCTATAAAAAAGGAAATAAGAAGAACAAGAGTAGACTTACTTTTAAACAAAGAACCAAATCCATTTCAAGATGTAAGCACATTTAAAAGAAATCTTTTGATAGATTTACTGATTGATGGAAATATATTTGTTTATTTTGATGGTAGACATCTTTATCATCTTCCAGCGGAACACATAACTATACATAGTGATGAAAAAACTTATATTGAAAAGTTTACTTATGACCACAGTATAGATTATAAGCCTTCAGAAATCATACATATTAAAGAAAACAGTTTTAACTCTATTTACAGAGGAGTTCCTAGACTTAAACCAGCTTTCAGAACAATGCAATTACTTGCAAACATGAGAAAGTTTCAGGATAACTTCTTTAAAAACGGAGCAGTACCAGGATTGGTACTAAAATCACCAAACACTCTTTCTGAGAAAATTAAAGAAAGAATGTTACAAGCATGGGTTGCTAGATATAACCCATCCTCCGGTGGTAGAAGACCATTATTTTTGGATGGTGGTCTAAGTGTGGAAAACTTAACAGAAGTCAACTTCAAAGATTTAGACTTCCAAGAAGCTATTGCAAATAATGAAAAGATAATTTTAGAAGCAATGGGTGTTCCACCAATTTTGATGGATAGTGGTAATAATGCAAACATTAGACCAAATCATCGACTATATTATTTAGAAACCATACTACCAATTACTAATAAAATTAGGTATGCTTTCGAGAGATATTTCGGTTTTAAACTAGATGAAGATGTAAGTAATGTACCTGCTCTTCAGCCTGAGTTAAGAGACCAAGCAGCTTATTATGCTACACTTGTTAACACAGGTATTATGACACCGAATGAAGCAAGGGAGGCATTAAGACTTGAAGCAGTTGAAGGGTTTGATCAACCAAGAGTTCCTGCAAATATCGCAGGTTCAGCCGTCAACCCAGAAGAAGGTGGTAGACCACAAGAGACCCCACCAAGCGAGGAATAATAATTATGACAAAAGATATGATGACAAAGGCTTTATCCGATTTCATGGCGTCAAAAGGCGTTGAAACAATGGATTTAATCACATATAAAAGTTTTGGCAATGATGTACCTGTAAAAGATTTTATGCTTAGAAGAGCATTTGGATCTTGGAACAGAGTATTAGGCGTTGTTAAAAAAAGATATCCTGTCCAAGTAGTAGTGAAGGAAGTACCTAAAAAAGTAACTCCTAAAAAAGTATCTACTAAAAAGGAAGTTAAAGATGTCAAAAAGTAACGAAAAGATATATCAATGGACTAGCACTTTTAAATCATTAGGTGAAACTGATGATGGTGGAATTAATATAAAAGGTTCTGCAAGTACAAACGGACTAGACAGAGCTGGAGATATTATCGAGAGCGAAGCATGGATGAAAGGCGGATTGGAAAACTTTAAAGGTAATCCAATTATTCTTTTTAATCATGACTATAATAAACCAATTGGCAGAGCCACTGGTTTAGAAGTGACCGATACTGGACTAGAAATATCTGCAAAGATATCTAAAGCAGCCGGCGATATTACTCAATTAGTTAAAGATGGTGTTCTCGGAGCATTTTCAGTCGGATTCAGATGTAAAGATTCTGAATATATGACCGAAACCGATGGATACAAAATAAAGGATGCGGAACTTTTTGAAGTTTCTGTAGTATCTGTACCTTGCAACCAAGGGGCAACTTTTGGACTAGCAAAGTCATTTGATAGTATGGAAGAATACAGAAGTTACCAAAAAGAAATTTTACAGGCTAACTCAACCGCAGCAGCAGACGCTGTTAAAATTGAGCAGCCAAGCGAGGAGAAATCCTCATCAACGGAGACTGATATGTCAGAAGAAAAAAAATCTCCTGAAGTCGCTTTTGACCTTGAATCATTTGCTAAAGAAGTAGCGGAAAAAACTGCAACTTCTATCGCTATGAAACAAGCCGAGCAAAAAGCTAAAGAGCAGAAAGAAATGGAAGAGAAATCTTCTATTGAAGCTGCAGAAAAAGCTGCTCAAGAAGTGAAACAGGAAGAAACAAAAACTATAGTGGAAGCTGGTTTAACAGGAGCTGAAAAGCTAATGAATGACCTAGAAACTAGAGTTAACGAAAAGAACGAAGACTTAAAAACAGTAGTCGATAGCCTAGAAAAGCAACTTGCAGAGAAATCTGAAGAAATCATGAATATTCGTGAGTCTAAAAGACATTTTGCTGACAGAGGTAATGGCGACTGGAAAAAAGACTTTGAAAACGATATTATTGATGCAAAATTTGCTGGTTTAGCTACTGGTAAAGGATGGGACAATGATTATGCAAAATCATTAATGGAAAAAGTTAACGCACATAGTGGTGTTGGCGTTTCATCAGCAGATTTTGAACAAGTCGTTTCAACAAATATTGAAAGAGATATTCAAAATGAGCTAGTACTAGCACCTCTATTTAGAGAAATTGCTATGACTTCAGCTAATATGATTATCCCAATCATGCCAGATAGCGGTTATGCTGAATTTGCTTCAGCTCAAACAGCTGCAGGTTCAAGCCCACATGGTAACTTAGCTCAAAGAGGCGACTCTTTAGGTTCACCATATGGTGGAGTTGACTTAACAGAAAGAACTCTTTCTACAGTAAAACTTATTTCACAATCATACTTAGGTAATGAAACTGAAGAAGATGCAATCATGCCAATCCTTCCTTTAATTAGAGAGTCAATGGTAAGATCACACGCAAGAGGTATCGAAAATGCAATCTTAGCAGGTAACCACGATAATGGTGTTTACACTTCAGGTGCATTTGCTGGGCTATTAAACATGGCTGACGGCGATAACCACGAAACTTCAGACGGTGCATCAGGTTTCGCAGCAACTGATGCAGTTACTGCAGCAGACTTACTCGGAATGAGAAAGAATATGGGTAAATATGGAATCAACCCTTCAGAAGTTGTATATATCGTATCACAAGATGTGTATTATAACTTACTAGAAGATGCTGAGTTCCAAGACGCTAACCTAGTTGGCGACATGGCTACTAAGCTAAATGGAGAAATTGGACAAGTATTTGGATCAAGAGTACTCATGTGTGATGAATTTGCTACTAAAGCAGCTGGCAAATACGGAGCTATCGCAGTATACCCAAGAAACTATGTAATGCCAAGATTAAGAGGCGTTACTATAGAATCTGACTACGAAGTAGCTAATCAAAGAAGAGTCCTAGTGGCTTCTCAGAGATTAGGATTCACTGACTTAATTGACGGTGCAACTTCTAAGTGGGCATTTGCTTATAAAGGTGCTTAATACCTAAAATACGGTTTTTGGTGGGTTACCTATAACCCACCCTTTTTAACTATGGCAGACTTAATAACAGTATCAGAATATAAAGACGCAGAAGGCCTTCGAGGAGAGAAGGACGACGATCGTTTAGCTGTTATAGTACCTCAGGTATCTGATTTAGTTAAAAAGTATTGTGGAATATCATTCCTAGACTATTTTAGTACAAGTAAAGTAGAAACATTTAGTATTAATGATGAAAATAGTACTACTCTAGTTTTAAGTGAAAGTCCTTTAGTATCCGTTAGTAAAGTTGAAGAAAGAACAACTTACTCGGAAGCTTATCAAGAACTTACAACAGGAAACTATGAATATTATGTAGATACAGAAAGCGATGCAGTAATCAGAACAAATATACAAGGACTACCTAGACCTTGGGCAAGAGGAGTAGGAGCAGTAAAAATAACATATACTGCTGGATATGCTACAACTCCAAAAGATTTACAACTGGCTTTATTTGATTTAATTAACTACTATATGAAAGACGAACATAAAGAAAGAAGAACATTAGGGGGAGCACAAGTGCAAAACCAAGGAACTTCTGGAATTAGAGATAATTCAGACTTTCCAGACCATATAAAAAGAGTACTTGATTTATATAGAGTTATAATATGATATCTGCCGTTGAAAGCTGGCTTGATAATAAATTAAACAAGTTAATGATAGACTTGATGAGAAACGAAGCTAATAGAACTTATAAACATGAAATTTACATAAATAAAGTTACTACTACTAATATAATTTTAAATGGAGTAATAGAAGCAAGAAATAAGAAAGGATATCCTCCATTAGATAGTATGACATATAGACGCCTATCTAGTAATTTATTTAGTGATGTTTATAACGTACAAAATGTTCAAGTTGAAATGGATAAGCAATTTGGAGCAGGAAGAGTACATGTACAGGGCACAAATACAAGAACAGAAATTCATTTAGCTACTGGTTTATTCGCAGAAACAAAAACTACTAGTAAAGGATCGGAACAAAAACTTGTAAATGCAGCAATGCAAGAGTTATATTATAAAGCTATAGGCTACATGAGAAGAACTATTAGTCAGCATAGAGGAGTTAATGAAAGAGGATATAAAACTAAACATCCAGGATTATCCTCTCATGGAGAGTTAAGGAAAGCAGGAGCTCAAACTACAATAGCAGGTTTAGCTCTTACAGAAAATTTTGATGCTGAAATGGAATCAATAATGGATGATTTGCAACAGCAATTTCCAGTTAAAGAGCATCAAGGTACTATGGATGCGTTTAAACAACATATTATAAATCCAATAAAAAGTAAATATATAATTAAAGATGCGCAAGATTTTGATACTAAAGGATTAGATAGAAACATAACAATACAAGCAGAGTATGGAGATAATGCATATAATAGAAGAATGCAATTATATGATTCAGGAGCTCCTTTACGAAACGCAATAAAAACAATTGAAGACGGTTTTCTAAAACAGGTGGGAGCTACTAGAGATAATTATAAAGAATATGGTTTATTAGAGGGTTCAAGAAGTTTTGTTCAAAAAACAAATACTATTGTTCCAAAAACTATAATAGATAATTTGTTTCCACATACAGTTAAAGCAGATATGAGACTAAAAGTAAATAAAAAACTTTTAGCAGATGCACAAAAAGATATAGGTAGAAAAAATACTAAAGGAAGCGTAAAAAGTAAAAGTAAAAAAGGAACTCGTACAGGCAGAGCAGGAAGAGGAGTAAAAAGAGCAAAAGGCAAGGCTGGAACTAGAGTATCTAGTAAAGCAGGAACAAGCCCTCTAGCATTAAGAAATATGCTTAATGAACTTTTACCAGTAGCAATTGCAAAAAATATGACAAGTCCTGCACTAAACTATAGAACAGGTAGATTTGCAAATTCAGTAAGAGTAGACAATGTAACACAGGGACCAAGGGGAGGAAATACAATGATTCAAGCAAGTTATATGAATAACCCATATGAAACATTTGCTCCAGGAGGAGATAAATATACTCCTCAAAGAAATCCTGAAAAATTAATTAAAGGAACATTAAGACAAGTCGCACAAGGAATAGTAGGTACTAAATTTGGAGTTAACGTAAGATAATGGAAACAGCACTAGCAAGGAAACATACCACGCGTAGGCGAGCCATTGTAGAAGCATTAGCCCTTGAGTTAGAACAGATAAATGGGGGAGCTCCCTTTAGAACAGCAGTCTCAAAGGTAGAAAGAAGACTAAAGTTTTGGGATGAAGTAACAGAATTTCCTACCATACATATAGGAGCAGGAGCAGAGACTCGCGAATACGATGGTGGTGGGTTTAGATTTAGATTTTTATCAGTAACAGTTCGATGTTATGTTTCAGATGACAATGATGTCATCGAAGCACTCGAAGAGTTACTAGAAGATGTTGAAACAGTACTAGAGGATAAAGATCCCTTGACGTACTATGATTCGACAGGAACATCTCAGTCTACAGTACAAACAACAATTGTTACTGTAGATACAGATGAAGGAGTACTCGAACCTCTTGGTGTAGGAGAAATCACCATAGAGATTCGATATTAAATAGGAGAAAAGAATGGCATTTTTCTTTAGTAGAGATACCAAAGTATTTATGAACTTTAGTTTGGATGGAACAACAGCCAATACAGCTCTTTATGAGATACCTGTATTAGATGGTTTTTCTTTCAATCAAGGAACAAATACTTCGGAAATCACATTAAGTGAAGCCGCAAACTCAACAGGCTATAGTAAGAGAGGTAGAACAATGTTTACCGATTCTTTTGCACCAGCTGAATGGAGTTTTTCTACTTACATGAGACCTACCGTGTCTGGTTCTGCAGATGCAGGCGCCAGTAAACAACATGGTGGAAACGCAGACGTATTTGCAGTAGAGGGCCCTTTATGGGCAGCTATGTCAGCAAATACTTATGATAGAGCGATTGGTAGTAGTGGAACAGGAGATTTTGCAAATAATGCAGCGACTTACGAGCCGAAGCATTTTAACTTTGCAAATTCAAACCAAGTGACACTTGGAACATTTGACTTATTCTTTGTTTTAGGAGCATCACAAGATACAGACACAAGTTCGTATGCAACAGGTACGGATGGTGTAACAGTATATAGAGTAGCTGATTGTTCAGTTGGTTCTGCTTCAATTGATTTTGATATTGAAGGTATAGCACAAATTGCATGGTCAGGTCAAGGTAAGCAAGTTAATGAAGTAGTATCATTAAGCACTGCAACTTCAGGCGCAGTAGATAATTCAGCAGAAACTTATGGTTACAATCTCGGACTAATTGATGAGGGAGTAAGTTCTACTTCTAACTTTATTAGACAAAAGTTAACCGACTTAGCTATGAGCTTTGATATTTCAACTGCTACAGGTAGTGTAACCGGAAGCGCATTAGACGCTGCTGGAGATGGAAGCACTGATACAACATATGGTGTAACTTTAACAGGTGGTAATATTACGATTGAAAACAATCTAAGTTACTTAACACCAGAAACATTAGGTACAGTGAATCTACCATTAGGACATGTAATGGGAACAAGGTCAGTATCAGGTAACTTTACCTGTTACTTAAATGACACAGCAAATGGATCATTAGATTTATTTGAAAGACTACAAGAGTCTAGAGGTGTAATAACTAATGCATTTGACTTGAAATTCAGTATTGGGGGCTCAAGCTCTTCAAACCACTGTAATGTTCATATTGCAAAAGCACATCTCGAATTGCCTACTCACAGTTTTGAAGACGTAGTATCAGTAGACGTGGCTTTCCACGGTTTAGCTACTGACTTATCATCAGCAACTGCAGGTAACGCAACGAATGAAATTGACGTATTATACGCAGCTTCATAATAAAAACAAACTCGGAGGGCTTCGGCCCTCCACTTTATAGGAAAAAGAATGACAGAACAAAAACAACCAGTATCACTTAAGAGTTTATTAACTCCAAGTAAGACTGTTTCTATAAACTTTCCAGGATTGGAAGGATTTACAGTTCAATTAACTTATCTTGCAAGAGAAGAGTTACTAAAACTAAGAAACAGAAGTGTAACACAAGTTTTAAATAAGAAAACTAGGGCATACGAAGAACAGCTTGATAATGACAAATTCTTAACAGAATACTGCAAAGCAATTATTAAAGGCTGGAAAGGCTTAAAGTATAAATACTTAGAAGAGCTTCTATTAGTAGATACGAGTGGAGTAGACCCTGAAGACGAACTTGAATGGACAAATGAAAATGCGGAACTTCTTATGAAGAACGCAGCAGATTTTGATAACTGGGTTTCAGAAACAGTAGGAGAACTGGAAAATTTTACCAAAGTCAAGTAGAAAAAATATTCGACCTACTTGATAAACAGTACTCCGACAAATTTCTTGATATAGACAAATATCTAGCAGTGTGTGAACAGTTAGGCGACGAGCCTGACCCTGAAAAGATGCCTCCCGAATATTCCGATTATCCATTGGAAGTTCAGCAGGCATTTTTAGTACATAGCTATTTACATGATACTTGGGACGGAACATCAGGTTATTACATGGGTAAAGACCAGGCCGCTCTAGGTACTGTACTAGATATTTTAGATATCGAAGATAAAAAAACCGTACTTTACTTTTTTAAAGCTATAGAAGATAGATATTCAAATAGATTAAATAAACAGGTGTCCGAGAGACAAAAAGCAGCTGAAAGAAAAGCTAAAAGTAAAGGTTAAATAATGGCAGGAAAGAAAGTAAAAGGAGCAACTATTACATTTGAGATTACTGATAACGGTAGTCTTAAACTGGTTGAAAAAAACTCCAAAAGAGCAGCACAATCTGTTAAAAAAGTTGGGCAATCAGCTCACAGTGCCGACCGTTCATTAAAAGGAGCAGCTAATGCTTCTTCAGGTGCTTCTAAAAACTTTTCCAAATTATCTCAAGGTATTACAGGAGGACTAGTTCCTGCTTACGCAACGTTAGCAGCTAACCTCTTCGCAGTAGACGCATTATTCAGATTCCTGAAAAATTCCGCAGATTATAGAGTATTAACCCAAGGACAGTTGGCATTTGCTGCTGCGACTGGGGTTGCCTATAAATCTTTAGCGCATGACCTACAAAACGCTACTCGTAATATGATTAACTTCAAAGAAGCAGCTCAAGCTGGTGCGATTGGTAGAGCAGCAGGTCTTTCTGCAGGACAACTTACCGAACTATCAGAAGCAGCTTTTACAGTATCTATGGCACTTGGTAGAGATGTTACAGACTCATTCAACAGATTAGTAAGAGGTGTTACAAAAGCGGAACCAGAATTACTAGACGAACTCGGTATTATATTAAGACTAGAAGAAGCAACGACAAAATATGCAGCCTCACTAGGTCTAAATAAAAATCAGTTATCTATTTATCAAAAATCACAAGCAGTAGTAAACGAAGTTCTTGACCAAGCTGAAAGAAAGTTTGGTAAAATCAATGCAATTATGGAACCACAGGCAAATGCTATTGCACAATTAGGTATAGCTTTTGAACACACAGTCGATAGCATAAGACCATTTATATCAGCAATGGTAGAACCAGTAGCTCAATTTTTTGGAAATAATATTACAGCAGCTGCAATTGCAATGGGACTATTCGCCACCACAATTATCAAATCAGTTATTCCTTCTCATGGGGAATTGATGGTAGCACAACAAGCACAAACCACAGCTCATGCAGAGCAACTGGATAGATTACATGCCAAAACAAAAGCATTAGAAGCTGCAAGAAAAAAATTAGCTGGAACTCCTATTGCTCAAGATAAATTTACAAAAAGAATGAGTAAAGACGGATTCGATGTAAGTAAAGTAGGTGGTGCAAGTGGACAAGCATTAAGAAGGGGAGAGGCTCTAACAAACAGACAAATAGGTGCAATTAAAGCACAAGTTACCAAAGCTACAGGTGCATTTTCAGGCATGTCTGAGAAGATGAAAACGAAGTATATAGCAGATCTTAATGCAATGCAAAATGCAGGTACTGTAACAGCACAAAAATTTAAGAACAATATGGCAGCATCAATAAATTTTGTACAAATTAAAACTGTAAGTCTGAGAACAATGTGGACAAACGCAATGGGCGTAATGGCAGGTGCCACGAGAGCTGTAACTTCAGCAATGACAGGTTTAATGAGTCTACTTTCTTATTTTGGTATTGCGATTTTATTATTTCAAGCAGCTAAAGCAGGATATGATAAGTTCTTTGGACCTGACCAAGGCGACATAGACGATTTCAACGAAAGAGTCGATACTGCAACTACTTCATTAGAAACTTTGAATAAAGAATTATTAAAAATGGGAGAAGTAGCGAGAAGAGGATTACTAGAAGACGAAATAGAAGCAATAGGTCATCTATCTGAAGCAGTAGCAAGTGCAAATTTAGAAAAAGTTATAGAAAACTTTCAATTATTAGAAGGTAATAAATCATTAAATCCAGAAGCCTTTAACAAACTCTCTAAAGAATTGGTACTTTCTTTGGATAACTTAAGTTATTTAGATGATAGATTTGCTAATTTTGCGGATACATTACAAAAATCAGGAAACTTTTCAGATAAACAAATAGAAAGTTTAAAAGAGTTAACTTTAGAAATAAATAGTCAAGGAGCCGCCGTAAAACAACTACAAGAAATAGAAGGCGAACTAGTAAAAGAACAAAATAGACTAGTACAAAGTTTACCTAAAGTTCCCTACCAAAATTTATTAACTCTTTTACAGCAACAAGCAAAAGCATACAGCGAAATGGGAGAAGCAGGAAAAGAAGGAAATGAGTTAGCAAATGCAAATTTAGAATACTACATAAAAATACAAGAAAGAGCTATTGGACTACAAAAGTTAGAACTGAAATTAAAAAAAGAACTAATAACTCTTAATCTTGGAGGAGCAGGAAGTACTACACAAGAAGTAAAATATGCACAAGAATTATTAAAGTTAAAAACTCAAGAACATACAATAGACGAGTTACAACTAAAAATAAAAGCTTCTAAATTAGATAAAGATAGTGTAGTACTAAAAGGTATGCAGCAGCAACTGGAGTTAGCAAAAGAAACTTTAGATGTACAAAAGATGCAAGTAACTATGGCAGGATTAATGGCAGAAAAAGTTTTTTCAACATATAATGATATGTTTAAAGGAGTATATAAAGACTTTGGAGCTGGAATAGGAAAAGCTATAAGAGGAGAAGCAAATGCTTTTGCTGATATAGGTAAAAATTTAACAAAAACTTTATCAAACGCAATAGGTGATGCAATAGCAAAAGACTTTTTAGATGATGTAATACCAGACTTTTTGAAGCCAAAAGATGTGGCCGAAGAAATAAATAAAGCAGGAACGTATCATGCAAACCTAGTAAAAGAGAAAATTATAGAAGGTGGGGAAGAACATTCATACGCAATAGCTAAAGTTGCAAATGGGATGACGGAAGCTCTCAGACAAATACAAGTAAGACAAAACACAGCAGCAGCTAACGTAGCGGAAAAAGAAAGAAACAGAGCATTAGAGTTAATAGCTAAAAGAAACGTTGAAAAAGGTATTCTTGAAAGAAAAGATACAAAAGAGGAATTACCTAGTTTCATAAAATCAGCAGAGGGACAAGAGGAACTATTTAATTTTGCTATGGATAATGCAAAAGATGGTGGTACAAGTATTCGGAACACTCAAAGAAAAATAAATAATGCCGATGCAGATTTAGCATTAATTGGAAAGATGCGAAGAGAACTGCTACAAGCAGGAGAAGACCCATCAAAATATAAAATAGGAAAAGATGATGGTTTCTTTGGTAAAGAGATAGTAGGAAGAAGTCTTACTCAAGCAGACCACATGCGCTCAACAAATAAAAGATTACTCACAGATAGACTGGACGGACAAATACAAGATTTTTCAAAGAAGTTTGAAGAGGAACTAACAAGTTCAATTATACAAGTACAAAAAGATATAGGTAAATTAGATAAAGACATTGAAGGTTTAACTACTACTGTAGATTTAAAACAAGTAGAAATGGACCAGTTTAGAAATGCAAATCAAAACAGAGTAGACCAAATAGACGATGGTAGCTATAATAAATTGACTGACAATGACACATTATTTAATAATGATTACGGAACAGGTAATGGAGATGGCGAGGGTACAGCTAAAGAAGTAAAAGGATTATTTGGAGAAGAGTTTGGAAAAAATCTAAACCTATTCAGTGGAACTATTGGCTTATTAGGAGCTGTTGCAGGAAAAGACGAAGCTACTGCTAAAGTTATGACCGTTGTTGCAAAACTACAAATGGCAAATGCACTCATGACAAGAGTAAATTTAATGATGGAACAAAAAGGTGCAGGTCTTAAAGCAATGTTCTCAGCGTTTATTGGAGCACCTGCAAGACAAGGTGGCATTATGTCAAAACATGGACGTTCTTACTCAGACGGTGGTGTGGCAGACGGACCAAGTTCAGGATATCCTGCAGTACTACATGGTAAAGAAGCAGTAGTACCACTACCAAACGGAAGAAGTATACCTGTAGATATGGGCAAAGGCGGCGGCGGAACTAATAATGTGTCTATCAACGTAAACATGGCAGAAGGTACTACAGAAACAGTATCAGATAGAGACGAAGCAAAAGCACTTGGTGTAGCAATTAATCAAGCCGTCTACCAAGTATTAGAAAAAGAACAAAGACAAGGCGGACTTTTAGGAGCATAATATGGCATTAGGATTTGATATAGGAGGAACACTGGGAGTTGTAAATCCCGATAAAGGCTTTAGTGTAAAAAGAAATCCTCAAGTATATGAAGTATCATTCGGAGATGGTTATCAACAAAGAGCTTCTAGAGGACTAAATCCTATGACAGAAGAAATTTCTGTGAACTTTGCAACTAGACCAAAAGATGAAATAGATGATATAGAAGCATTTTTTGAAACAAAGGCAGGAATAACAAAATTTAATTTTACTTATGCTGATTCAAACGAGTCAGGAAATGAAAAAACAATCAAAGTAGTATGCAGTAATTGGAGTGTAACTTACAATTATGATGATTACTACAGTTTAACAGCAACACTTAAAAGAGTATACGAGGCATAATGGCAGACAAACCGATAGTAGAAGATTTACAAAAATTAGAAATAACAGATGCTATAGTGCACCTGTTTGAATTAGAAGTTACTAAAGGTAACTTTTTCTACTTTACAAATCAAATAGATAATGATTTATCAAGTGTTAAAATGAGAGATTATGATTCAAACGGCACTATTAGAACGTATGTACCTATGCCCGTTCAAGCAGATGGATTTGAATCAAAAAATGATGGGGCTATACCAAGACCTACTATAGTAATGGCAAATGTTACTAATACTTTAAGTAATGCTGTAGGTAATTTTGACTATCAAACATTGCTAGGATTAAAAGTAGTTCGTAGAACTACATTAGCAAAGTACTTAGACGATGGCACAGGAAATAGTGTTACTCCACCTGTAGAATTTCCTAGACAAATATTTTATGTAGACAGAATAAAAACAAGAACAAAATTTTCTATAGAATTAGAACTTGTATCACCCTTTGATTTAGAGAATGTGAAGATACCAGCTAGAGTTGTTCATGCAAATAGATGTTCTTTTAAGTATCAAGGTGCTTCCAGACATTTACCAGCATATAAAAGAGCGCAGTCTGGGTGTGTTTGGGATGTCGAGAGTAAGCCTGCGGGAAGCGCAAACCATGTTGCTTATGTAAATTTGGATGATGAATACGTAATAGATTCAGGAGTTACTTTTACTACATATTCTTCTGGTGCTATTACTAAAGACGCTTACTATAAAACAACCCAAGTATTAGCAAGAAATAATCCTGATGGAACATCAAGTAGTGTAACTGTAAATAATTATTGGCAGGCAACTACAAGCACTTCCAGTCCAGGAGCCCCTAACGACACAAATGTAAACTTTAATAGAGTACGAATATACTCTGATTATAATAACTCTCTTGACTATCATACATACAGTGATGATAGACATAATAGTTATGTAAGATTTACAAACGCTACTAGTGGGCATGAAAACAACGGCAAAGTAGAATTATGGAAAGCAACAAAACCAAGCAAAGACGAAACTCCTAGCGATACAAATGATTTTTGGGAAAAAGGAGACTCTTGTAGTAAAACAACTATAGGATGTAAAATGAGGTTTGCGGCAAATAAAATATCTGGAGACAACTCAACTAATTCTACTTCAGTTAATAACAATAAAACTTACCCTTTTGGTGGGTTCCCAGCAGCAAGGAGATTTAATTAATGTTTGACTCAATATTTAATCATGCAGAACAAGAAGCCCCGCGTGAGTGTTGTGGACTTGTTATACAAGATGGTAACGACAAACGATATATTCGCATGGAGAATATTTCTGAATTTAAAGATGACTTTAAAATGGACGGATTAGCTTTTGCAACATATCAAGCAATTTCAAAAATATTATATGTAGTCCATAGTCACTACGAAGAAGATTGTCGCCCAAGTCAGCATGATATAGATAATTGCAATGCGTTAGGTATACCATATTTAATCGTATCATATCCAGACAAAGAACACTATATTTTGGAACCAAATACATGAAAACTTTATTATTCAAAGGACAATTAGCTAAACTTTTCGGAGAGAAGCATAGATTAAGCGTAAAGACTATCCAGGAGGGTATGCTTGCTATCGACTCAATGAAAGGTGGATTAAGACGTTACATAATGGAATGCCAAGACCAAGGCATACATTTTACTGTACAAAAAGGCAGTGAAGTAAAAGAGTACGCTAAAAATGAAGATTTATACTTAGACATGAATGATATGACTAACCAAGAGTTTGATGAAGATACTTACATAATTACACCACTACCTGCAGGTTCTATAAAAGATGCAATTAAGAAAATAATAATAGCTATTATTATGATAGTAATAAGTATTAAGTTTGGCCCAAAAGCGGGCGCAGAAGTAGGAAGTTTCTTAGAAGGAGTAGCTTTAGGGTTAGGATATTTAGGTGCAAGTTTGGCAACACAAGGATTACTAGAACTTATGATGGGCGACCCCGATGGTAATGCTGATGGAGAAAAATCTAGTTTATTCAACGGCCCTGTAAATACTACTAAACCAGGAGTACCTATACCTTTAGCGTATGGGGAAGTAGATGCAGGTGGAGCAGTTATAAACTTTGCTTTTACAAAATCAACATTAAAATCTGCTTATGGATATTCGTTTGCTTCAGGTTCATCATCATCCTCCACCACTTACTCTTCTGCAGATGACAGTACAGGATATGATTATGGTGAGTCAGAGTCTGAAGCGGCCAACACAGATTATCAACCACACGAGGAATACTAAAAATGAGTTATGCAAAGAAAAAAGCAGAAGAAGCCGCAAAAGCAAGAGAAAATGCAACATCTGCAGCAGCAGCTATGGACACTAGAACTGGACAGTATACAAACTTATCGGGAGAAACAAAAAATCAATCTGCTGTAGTATTTGACGCAATA
>Ga0316202_10000908_pt1 | contig 26603 bp, 26 predicted proteins | sample 3monrhotite_MG_FD_204934 | JGI IMG/M metagenome (GOLD analysis project Ga0316202, IMG submission 204934) | Microbial mat bacterial communities from mineral coupon in-situ incubated in ocean water Damariscotta River, Maine, United States -... | ecosystem: Environmental > Aquatic > Marine >... | reverse complement strand
TGTAACAACCTTAATGAGTAATATGGGGCTGGAGCGTTACCTCAAAGAGATGGGACTTACCATGCACCGCGCGGCAGTTGGAGATCGATATGTACTGGAGATGATGCGCGAAAAAGGCTGTAACCTTGGTGGCGAGCAGTCCGGACACATGATTCTGCTCGACCATAACACCACCGGTGATGGCCTGATGACAGCATTGCAACTGCTCTCTGCCATGCGCGAACAGAACAAACCACTGTCAGAGATGGCCGCAGATATGACCCTGTTTCCTCAAAAGCTATGGAATATTGTGATGTCAGAACGCAAAGATGTATTGGCTGACAAACAGGTGCAGGCACTCATTGCAGATGCAGAAGCGCGCTTAGCTAAAAATGGGCGTATCAATGTTCGCATGTCAGGCACTGAGCCCAAACTCCGTATCATGGTAGAAGCTGAAGACGAATCACTCATGCTTGATATAGGTGAACCACTGACGCAAGCGATCTCCGAACGTATCTGTTAAGCCTGCACACACGCTCTAAAGCAGGGCGCGCAACAGACCTTCAGCCTTGTGATCGGTTTCGATCAATTCGTGTTCAGGGTCAGAGTCTGCCACGATGCCCGCTCCGGCAGCCCAGTTGAGTTTCCCCTCAAAGTGCCAGAAGGTACGGATAAGAATATTCATATCCGATGTACCATCCCACGCCACATAACCGAGCCCGCCTGTATAAGGCCCTCGGGCACTGTTTTCCAACTCATGGATTATTTCCATGCAACGTACTTTGGGGCACCCCGTAATCGTACCACCTGGAAACATCGCCTTAAACAGATCAACAACATCCATACCATCAGCAAGGTAACCACGCACATTGGATACGATATGCTGCACCGTTGCATACTGTTCAATGACCATCTGCTCATTCACTTCAACACTGCCCGGCCTGCATACCCGTCCCAGATCATTACGCTCAAGATCAACGAGCATAATATGCTCTGCACGCTCTTTTTCAGACAAAAGAAGCTCTGCTCTTAGTGAGTCATCCATCTCACCTTCAGCACGCCTTCTGGTGCCCGCAATTGGCCGTGTATCTACCTCTCCATCAGCAAAGGTTCGAAACAGGCGTTCCGGAGACGCTGATATCAGATGAAGCCTGTTAGCTTGCGATTCACCCTCACAATCGATCTGAACATAAGAAGAGAAAGGGGCGGAATTAACCTGACGCAGCTTATGATAGAGAGCATATAGATCAGAAGATTGAAACGGTAGCGACCAAAAACGTGCGATATTAGCCTGGAAAACATCACCGGCAGCAATGTATGATTTAACGGACTCAACAGCCTTTTTATAATGATCAAACGCCAACACCTCAATCATTGAAGCATCAGTAGTGAAGTCCTTACACACAAGTTTGTCGTCCGTCCGACCATCCAGCATATTCAGCACCGATTGCATGGTTTGCGTATTTGTAGCAGCCAAATGGATATGCTCAGCATCAAAACAGATAGAATAATCGGGCAACAATGTCCACAACAGCGGCCCGGGCACATCACTTTTAGAGCGTGGTAAATCCTCAATCAACAGGCATGCTTCATAAGCCGCATAAAAAAGACAGCGAATGGCAGGTGATGGTTCAATCTCAGCAGAGAGTGCCATCTTCCATGATTGAAAGAATGACTCGGCAGTGTGTTGATCCGCATCTTGTCGCAATGAAGCAGATGAACCGGATTTTGAAACAAGAAACTGGCGTCCATTGCCTGAAGGGTCTTCAAGCAGTGCTGCAAAAACTTCAGGCGCCGAAGAAAAAAGGCCGTAAGCAGTGAGCTTACGGCCTTGATTATTTATGACGCGGAAAATCACGTCAGATCTCTATAATGTACTTTACTTAGGTCAATCGAACTTGCGTACGATGACTGTAGCGTTGGTACCGCCGAAACCAAACGAATTGGAAACAGCCACTTTAATATCAACATCACGTGCTTCATTGGGCACATAATCAAGATCACAATCCGGATCCTGATTATCAATATTGATCGTAGGTGGAACCACACCATGATGTACAGCCAACACAGAGAACGCAGCCTCAATACCACCAGCAGCGCCAAGCAGATGACCTGTCATCGATTTCGATGATGAGACCATTAGTTTCTTGGCATGCTCACCGAACACCGATTTGATACCCTGTGTTTCAGCCACATCACCAGCAGGCGTAGAAGTTCCGTGGGCATTGATATAATCCACATCTTCCGGATTAATACCCGCACGATTCAGCGCAGCCTTCATACAGCGACCGCCACCTTCACCACCTGGGGAGGGCGATGTCATATGGTAAGCGTCACCGGACATACCGTAACCGATCACTTCCGCCAGAATATTGGCTCCGCGCGCTTTAGCAGTCTCAAGGGATTCCAGCATCAGCACACCGGCCCCCTCACCCATGACAAAACCGTCGCGATCCACATCCCACGGACGGGATGCACGTTCAGGTTCATCATTGCGTGTAGAGAGTGCCCGGGCAGCAGAGAATCCACCAATAGCCAGCTCGCAAATAACAGCCTCAGTTCCACCTGCCACCATCGCATCGGCATCACCGCGTGCAATGATCTCAAAAGCATCACCAACTGCATGTGTGCCTGTTGCACAAGCTGTGACCGCAGCAGTATTCGGTCCCTTAGCACCAGTCAACATGGATACCCAGCCGGATGTCATATTGATAATGGTTTGCGGAATAAAAAATGGTGAGATCTTGCGTGCACCACCTTTTTCATAAGCTCGCATGGTCTTTTCGATACTAACAAGACCACCCATACCAGCACCAACAGCAACACCAACACGCTCGGCATTGGATTCGTCGATAACTAGCCCCGACTGTTCAAGTGCCATCATCGAAGCAGCTACGCCAAACTGGATAAACTTATCCATTTTACGCGCATCTTTACGGTTGATGAAATCTTCAACATTGAAGTCAGGAACCTCTCCGGCAATGGTACAGGCCATTTTCGTCGCCTCAGCATCGAAATGAGAGATACGACGGATACCTGACTTACCGGCAGTAAGGTTGTCCCATGTTACATTGGTACCAGTGCCGAGCGGAGTAACCAGCCCAACACCAGTGACGACTACGCGTCTGGTCATGAGGAATTATTCTGCTTTAGCAGCGATGTAGTCGATTGCGTTCTGAACGCTCTGGATGCCTTCAGCATCTTCATCTGGAATCTCAACACCGAACTCTTCTTCAAATGCCATTACCAGCTCAACTGTATCCAATGAATCTGCACCCAGGTCATCAACAAAAGAAGAGTCAGGGCTGATTTCACCTTCATCAACATTCAACTGATCAGATACAATTTTAATAATTTTAGCTTCGATTTCTGCAGACATAAGTCCTCCCGAAATTTTTGTAGTGCGGCTTCTATCATAAGGTTTATATCCACACAAGTACCGCACATGTATGGAAGCTGCTCTATGGTTAGACCATAAAACAAATTACATATGCATGCCACCATTCACGTGCAACACCTGTCCAGTAATGTAGCCGGCCGCATCACTGGCAAGAAAGGCAACTGCCGCGGCAACATCTTCCGGCTGACCAAGACGCCCTAAAGGAATCTGGCCGGTTAATTTAGCATGTGCATCATCACCCAAACCTGCGGTCATATCCGTGGCAATAAAACCCGGAGCAACTGCATTGACCGTGATATTACGTGAACCAATCTCACGTGCCAATGAGCGTGTCATCGCTTCCACACCACCTTTACTAGCACAATAATTCAGCTGGCCTGGATTGCCCATGCCCGCCACAACCGATGAGATATTAATAATACGGCCACCACGGGCACGCATCATGGGTTTTAAAGCAGCCTGCATGGCATGAAACACTGAAGAGAGATTGGTATCAATCACTGCATTCCATTCATCTTCTTTCATACGCATAGAGAGATTATCACGTGTAATACCGGCATTATTCACCAGCACATTCAAGCTGCCGAAATGTTTAGCCGTCTCCTGCACAAAGCCCTGCATCTGTGTTCGATCAGATACATCTACCGCTTTAGCCAACACTTCAACACCAAAGTCCGCACGCAGGGTTTCAGCAGCTTTATCGATTGTAGTCTGAGTCGTACCGCAAATAGCCAGATTAAATCCAGCCTTTGCCAATTCTCTGGCGACTACATTGCCAATGCCCCGGCTAGCGCCGGTTACCAGTGCTGTTTTAGAATCACTCATGCTCTCTCTCCTACTCAGCATGCATCAAAGCAATACTGCTTTCAATCTTATCAGGCCCAAAAGCAGGACCTACAACCATGTTACGATCAATGCGCTTCACAAGACCAGCCAACACTTTGCCCGGCCCCATCTCAACTGCTCTGACAACGCCAGTATCTGACAACTTCTGAACAGTTTCTGTCCAGCGCACTGGTGATACAAGTTGAGCTACAAGCGCTGCTCTAATATTATCCACATTTGTTTCCGTTGCTGCACTTGCATTACCCCAAACAGGGCAGACTGGTACATTAAATGTAACATCCTGCAAACGCAGTGCCATTTGATCGGCAGCAGATTGCATTAATGGCGTGTGGGACGGGGCACTCACAGCCAGTGGCAGCGCGCGTTTTGCACCGGCCTCTTTGGCAGCAGCGATCAAACGATCTACTGCGGCAGTATGGCCTGCAACAACCAACTGGCCGGGACAATTATAATTAGCCGCCCAAACCTTATCTTTTGAATCAGAAACAGTGGAACACAGATCGCCAATCATATCATCAGCCAAACCTAAAATCGCTGCCATGCTACCAACACCAGCAGGCACGGCTTCTGCCATCGCCTTACCGCGAAATGAGACCAACTTCACAGCGTCAGAGAAACTGACCACACCAGCGGCAACCAGTGCTGAATATTCACCCAGTGAATGGCCGGCTACCTGCACAGGAGCAGGGCCACCTTGTTCTTGCCACAAACGCAGCATCGCGATTGAAGCTGTTAATAGTGCTGGCTGGGTAAATTGAGTTTGACCAAGCTTATCATCGGCATCATCACGAATAAGAGCAGCCATATCGTAAGCGAGAGCATCAGACGCCTCTTCAAGCGTACGTGCTACAACATCAATGCCATCAAATGCATCCAGCATACCTTTGGATTGTGATCCCTGACCGGGAAATAGAAAAACGAAATCTGTCATGGTAGATAGCCTGCGCGTAATTATTTCGACCAGCGTAAGAGGTTTGCACCCCAGGCGAATCCACCTGCAAATGCTTCAAGCAGGATCAACTGCCCTTTCTCAAGCTTACCTGAACGATATAGATCATTGAGTGCCAGCGGCACACTAGCAGAAGAGGTGTTACCATGTTTGGAAACCGTCAATGCCACCCTATCCAAATCCATCTTCAGCTTTTTAGCTGTCGCCTGAACAATGCGAATATTGGCCTGATGTGGCACCAGCCAATCAATATCTGAATCGTTCAATTCATATTTGGCGAGAATCTCTTTCACCACACTACCAAGCTTGGTAACAGCAACACGAAAGACTTCATTACCTTTCATTTCAACTGCAGCTGTGCCGGCAGAATCAATGCGGAAATCAACCTTCTGATGGTGCATTTCAGGGCTCAACTGAGGGTGAGCATGATGTGCCTTTAACAATTCACGATAAGAGCCATCAGCGTGCAGAATAGAACCAATCATACCATTTTCAGCATCTGGCTCACGTGCTTCCAGAACAACAGCACCAGCGCCATCACCAAACAGAATACAGGTACCACGGTCGGTCCAGTCAACAATACGGGACATTGATTCCGCACCAATCATCAGCACACGTTTATACATACCCGCACGCATCATGCCTTCCAAATGTGCCAGACCATAAACGAAACCGGAACAAACAGCCTGAACATCCCAGGCAGGAAAATCCTTACCGCCCAGTTTGCTCTGCACCACGGTAGCCGTGGCAGGGAAAATCATATCGGGTGTTGTTGTTGCGACGACCAGCGCATCGATATCATCAATCGTGATACCTGCATCAAGTAGCGCCATTTTAGCTGCTTCAACAGCCAGATCAGACGTCATCTGATCTTCAGCAATAATATGCCGCTGACGAATGCCGGTACGTTCAGTAATCCACTCATCGGTGGTATCAACCAGGACTTCCAAATCAGCATTGGTCATAATGCGCTCAGGAAGATAGCCGCCGATACCAATAATATGCACTGAAGCTAGCGTCATGACTCCACCTGCTCCTGTACTGACTCGGAAATACGATCCGTAAGATTCTCACTCACTTCGCGAGCGGCAACAGCGATTGCACTGACAAAACTCTCCGCATCTGCGCTACCGTGACTTTTCACTACAATGCCATTCAAACCCAGCAATGGAGCACCATTATATTTAGCCGGATTCACCCTGTCTTTAAAGCGCTTCAAGGCACGACTGGCAATTAATGCACCTGTCTTGGAAATAAGACCGGATGTCAGCTCCTGCTTCATGCTGTTGGCCAGGAAACGCGCTGTCCCTTCCATGGTTTTTAATGCCACATTACCAACAAAACCGTCGCAGACAACCACATCCACCTTATCACTGAACAGATCAGTACCTTCAACATTACCGATATAATTCAGCGTTGTGTCAGATAATTTACTGGATGTTAACTTGATGACATCGGTTCCTTTAATCTCTTCGCTACCGATATTCAACAAACCAACACGCGGGCTTTCAATGCCTTCGGTTGCCTGCAAATAACAGCTACCCATGATAGCAAACTGAACCAGATGATCAGACGTACATTCCGAGTTGGCACCTGCATCCAGCATCAGGGTGCGGCCATTATCAACGGCCGGAATCATTGAAGCGATCGCAGGGCGATCAATACCTGGCACCATTCTCAACAGCAGTTTGGAAATCGCCATCAGCGCACCGGTATTACCAGCACTCACCAGAGCATCCCACTCACCATCACGCACCAGACGCGCACCTACATGAATAGATGAGTCTTTTTTACGCCGCAATGCATGCGAAGGTGAATCGCACATGCCAACAATATCTGTAGAAGCAAGCAAAACAACACGATCTTCAAGACCGTGCTGTTTTAAAAGCGGACGAATGATTTCTTCCTGACCTACAATGCCAAATTTAACAGGCTTATCAAACTGGCGCGTAAACGTTTTGGAAAGCGCCACTTTTAGCGCTTCAATCACCATGGTCGGCGCACTATCACCGCCATGACCATCAACCAATAATCGAATTTCGCTCTTTATTTGAGCAGTCGCACTGGAGTCAATGTCAGATTCAGCCAAGGTGATTATCTTTCAGATCAGTCTTCAGCTGAAGACTTTACTGCACGACCCTTATAAGTGCCGCAGTGCGGACATGCGTGATGAGGGCGCATCATTTCGCCACATTCAGGACACTCAGACATGCCTGCTGGAACGATTGCGTGATGCGAACGACGCATTTTACGCTTGGATACACTGGTTTTTCTCTTTGGTACTGCCATCTTACTCTCCTACAAGACTGATCCAGCTGGATCTATCTTAAAAACTCAATCTATTAACACTAACTAACCATCCAGCTTCAAGCTACGCAAAGCAGCGAAGGGACTGTTACTATCATCCTGCTTGCACTGACAAGCTTCGGCATTTAAATTAACGCCGCAACCCTGACACAGGCCTTTGCATGAATCACTGCATATTACATCAGCATTCCATGCCAGCCACACATCCTCACGCAAAACATCGAGTAAATTAAGCTCACCCGGCTTTGCAATATAATCATATGACCGCTCATCTTCCTCATCATTCTCATGCTCATCACCCTTCTCTTTGAGAGAGGTGCCAAACTGAAAAAAACGTTCAGTCTTGCCTGCTGTTGACCATTCAAACTCTGCATTGCAGCGACTGCAGCCGCGCATTAAACCGGCCTTCCAGTCACCATTGAGATGGAACATTTTGCCTACACGAGTCAGTTCCAGTCGCCAATGAATATCGCCAGTCAAGCCCGGCAACACATTCACTGAACCGCAGGACTCATCTTGCAATAAGGCCTTAGGCACATCCGCATCCCAGCTTCTGCCAGCAGACGAAATATTTAGCAATGTCACCAACCAGTGTCGCTGCATATTTCCTCCGGGCCATTTTCAAGCAGGCGCGCATTATCGTGAAAGTACTTAACGGGTCAAGTTTCACTGACAGACTAAAAAAGATAACTTGCTTTAACCTGCCAATAAAACACTGTTCGGGTCAGCAACAGCCACCGCAACACCCTGGTGGCAACCTGGCGGATTTATAGCTGAACTACTCAAGCAAAAAACATGTAAGCGATAAACTTCACAAAACCCGGGGCACTCTGCAATGCGTTTTTCAGCGCTTAGCCACTGTCTGCCCTGCATCGGCGTCATAAACCCAACAACCAGCTCCCACTACTGATCAAACACATTAGCACTAAAGCATAAATCACTGATTGATTGACTTATTTTCACCTTACCCAAAAGCTCCAACAAAGACCTACCACTCCTCACCCCACATCTCCCCACCAGCCAAACACAAGCAAATAGCAGAGAAATCGCGTGTGGCTAATTGTTTCAGCGGGTGGCAATTAGTGAAAAGCGGGTTGACAAGGGTTGCATAGGGGACACTATTGGCATTTAGTGGGGATTTGTGGGTAAAGCAACCATACAACCACAGGGAGAGGCCAGCAGAGCGATGTTTCAAGGTGAGTTCAGTAATAACATGGATGAGAAGGGGCGCGTCAGCATCCCGGCTCCTTTTCGTGACACGCTAAAAACCCACCACTCCGATGGCCAGTTGGTCATCACGCGTTCGCACAACACCGATTGCCTGATCGCCTACCCCACACGTGAATGGAAACGCCTCCAGGCCGCCATCAAAGAGATGCCAGCCAAGCTAAAACCCCATTTCAAACGCGCTGTCATCACTCCCTCCCAGCTATTTTCCCCTGACAAACAGGGGCGCATTTTATTGGCTGGCGTACTGCGTGAACACGCATCCCTATCCCGATCCGTACATTTTGCAGGCACAGGGGAGACCTTTGAGATTTGGGACAAAGTCAGCTGGAACAAGCAGCTTGAAACCGATCTGGCAGCATTGCAAGACTTCGAACTGGACATGTAGCGTGGATATCGCCGAACAGTACCCCGAACACATCCCTGTACTCCGAGATGCATTTATCGATGCCATATTTTCAGACCCTGACGGCATCTATATTGACTGCACCTTTGGTCGCGGAGGCCATAGCAGGGCTTTGCTTGAACGCCTGTCAGGTAAAGGTCGACTATATGCGTTTGATCGGGATCCAGAAGCTATTGTCACCGGAAAAACACTCGAACAACAAGACAGTCGATTCACTATTTTCCATAGCCCCTTTTCAGAAATTGCATCCACACTTGAACATGAAGCATGCCACACAGTGAACGGCATAGGCTTCGACCTCGGAGTATCCTCGCCGCAGGTGGACAACGCTGAACGTGGTTTTTCATTCAGAAAAGATGGCCCGCTGGATATGCGCATGGACACGGAAAATGGACAACCGTTGAGCCGCATGCTGGATCAGGTATCCGAACGTGAGCTTGTCGACATACTACATAGCTTTGGCGATGAGCGTTATGCCCGTCGCATTGCCGGCGCCATTTTCAAAGCCAAGCACAATAAAGCGCTGAACACTACTGCCGATTTGGAAAACATCTGCTTTCACGCTGTACCCAAACAAGCGCGTTACGGCAGCACCCATCCCGCCACGCGCACCTTCCAGGCGCTACGCATCTGGGTGAATGGCGAAATGGATCAGATTGATACAGCCATTGAAGCGGCGATCTCCCTGCTAACTCCAGGTGGAAAACTGGCTGTTATCTCATTCCATTCCGGTGAAGACAGGCGCATTCGTGATCTCATTGAATCGGCTGTGCGCCCCTGCGCATGCCCACCTGAAATGCCGATGTGCGTATGCGGCAAAAAACCAAGCATGCGCTGGTTGCAGAAAAAGCCACTCAGGGCCAGTGAGCAAGAGCTGCTGGAAAACCCCCGTAGCCGCTCCTCCATGTTGCGTGTCGCGCAACGACTAACGGATGAAGAATCCACAAAACTTGCCGGCTATAGCGGCGGATTTCACTGATGAGCATCTGGCTAAAACCCTGGTTATGCATCCCTGTTGGCGTGGCGCTACTGGCAGGCTGTTTGATTTGGTTATCACACTTACGATATGAGCTTTCACTTGAAAGTCAGCGCATGGCAACTGAAAAAAAGGCCATTGAACAGGAGTCAAGCGGCTTCCGTCTTGAAATCGCCAGCCTGACCCGGCCTGAACGACTGCGCCAATACGCGCGCGACACCCTGGATATGGCGCCGCCAAAACCCATGCAGGTTATACGTCCGTGAAGAGCAACGAAAACACATTCATTCGCCGCCGCATTGAAGCCGTGGCAGGACTATTGGCGCTGGGCATTCTGCTGCTAGCAGTGCGCGCCGTTGATTTGCAGTGGCTTCAATCTGACCATCTGACCAACCTGGCCGAAAAACAGCGTTATCGTCAGTTTACTACCGTAGCACCACGCGGGCCAATCCTTGATCAAAAAGGGCGCATGTTGGCCGAAAGCGTACAAACACCTTCACTGGCAGCAATCGCCGATGAGATTCCCTCTGATCGTATTGATGAACTGGCTAAAGCACTCGGCATGCCGAATAAAAAACTGCAGCGCAAACTGGGTAAACGCACAGGCTTTGTCTGGCTGGCCAGGCAGGTGCCACCCGCTGTAGCTGCAAAAGTAATGGAGTTAAATATTCCCGGCGTACGTCAGGAGTCTGAGTGGCAACGTTATCATCCACTAGGGCCTGAAACCGGTCATCTGCTCGGCTTTGTCGGCATTGATGGGCGCGGCCTTGAAGGTATTGAGCGCACATGGAACAGCCAACTCTCTGGTGAGGCGGGTTTGCGTCAGGTCAGACGTGATGCGCGCGGTCATTCATTGCCGGATGGTAGCTGGGTGCGCAGCCCAAAAACTGGTCAGCCCATCACCCTGACACTGGATGCATCCATTCAGAGCATTGCCTATGCGGCATTGGCTGAAGGTGTTCGCAGTCAGGACGCCAAGGGTGGATCGGTTGTTGTCATGCGCCCGAAAGACGGGGCTATTTTAGCCATGGCCAGCTGGCCAGGCTATAACCCAAATAACTTCCGCCATTATCATCCCAATGAATGGCGCAACCGGGCCATTACAGATGTTTTCGAGCCAGGTTCAACACTAAAACCATTCACTGTTGCCGCAGCACTGGAAACAGGTCGCTGGCAACCGGATACAAAGATTTACTGTGAAAAAGGCTCCATGCAAATTGCCGATTACGTCATTCATGATGATCATCCCGAGGAGTGGTTGGATGTTACCGGCGTACTGGTTCGCTCCAGCAACATCGGCTCTGCCAAAATGGCCCTGGATATTGGCCCTCAAGCCTTGCATGACATGATGACAAAAGCTGGTTTCGGAACCCGCAGCGGCACAGGATTAAGTGGTGAATCCTCTGGCATTGTACTCCCCCCCGAACGCTGGGGGCCAGTCGAAACTGCCAATATAGCTTTCGGACAGGGTATCGCTGTCACGCCGTTGCAACTTGCGACGGCATTTTCCGTATTGGCCAATGATGGCTTGTATATGCCCCCGACACTGTTTGCCAATCGCCTTGAGCAACAAGCGCCTACGCGCATCATGAGCTCCAGTATTGCACATCAGGTCGCCCAGATGCTGGAATATGCAACCAGTGAAGATGGCACGGGTTCAAAGGCTATTCCGACCGGATATCGTGTGGCAGGCAAAACAGGAACAGCACAAAAACCAAACCCAAGAGGCGGTTACAGCAAAGGCAGGTATAACGCCGTCTTTGCCGGCTTTGCACCCGTCGATGATCCTCAGCTGGTGATTATCGTGCTGGTTGATGAGCCTAAAAAGAGTATTTATGGTGGCCAGGTTGCAGCCCCTATATTCCGCAACATTGCAGAAAGCGCACTTCCTTATCTGGGTATTTCAGCCCACCCGGATGGCCTGAACAATGGACGAGCCGACGAACGTAATATCGATGCCACCACAACATGGCGCACCATGCCCATTGCTGCTAAGCAATCGATGATGGATGCTGAATCGGTGTTTGGTATGTCCATGCGCGAAGTCAGACGTTTTTCCGCCCAACGCGGACTCCGATTGCATGTACACGGATCCGGCTGGGTCACACGTCAGAAACCAACCGCTACCAGCACATTAAAGCATGGTGAAACACTTGAGGTCTGGTTGAATGAGTGATGTAAATTTGAAACAGTCGGCCCAAACACGTGCAACTGAACTTGAGCGTGGTTTTTCTCTTGGCGAGTTGGCTTATAAGCTTGGTCGTATCGACTTTGGTGAGCATTCGAGCGAAGAAGATGTCAGCATTCTGGGCATATGCGATGACTCACGTCTTGCAAGGCCTGGATATGCGCTATTGTGCTTGCCTCGCAGTCAGGAACAAGCCAGTACATATGCAGATGCCGCAGAAGCTAAAGGTGCTGTAGCGATCATTGCAGTCGGTCTGAAAGTACAAACCGACCTGCCGGTATTGCAGTTGGATAGCATGCTGCAAGCTGGTCAGTTGTTGCGCCGCATGTTTCACACAGAAGGTGCAGGCAGTCACTATTACGGCATTACAGGTACTGACGGGAAAACCAGCGTAGCATGGATGTTGCGCGAAGCATTGGCCCGTCTTCAGGATAAACCAGTATGGAGTTGCGGTACGCTTGGCTGGATGCGTGATAACAATGACATTCGCGACATTGGCAACACCACCCCATCCCTGTTGACGATGCATGCCATGCTCGCCTCCGCCTGCCTGGCTGACGTGCATGCCGTTGCTTGTGAAATATCATCACATGGTATTGCCCAGGAGCGTATCGCAGGGCTTGATTTCAACACCTCCATTTGGACCAATATGGGACATGATCATCTACAGGATCATGGTGGTTATGCCCCCTATCTTGCGACCAAAGCCAAGTTTATTCAGCAGACGGCATCACATGGTGGCAATGTCATTGCCAATGCCGACCATGCTGATATCCGGGAATATGCGCCCGAGCAAGCCTGCTGGTATGGCCATGGCCTGTTCCGCGATGATGTTGATCTGGCATGGGAGCAGGAACTGCCTGGTTTGTTGCGTCTGAAAAGCCGCGATGAAGAAATTGTTATTGAAGATATCCCTCTCGGCGACTTCCATGCTGAAAATGTTGCCTGTGTTGCATTAACACTCATGGTTTCCATGGTAGTACCACTGGCTGATTTACCAGGCCTGTTGCGTAATATCAGCGCCCCTCCAGGTCGTATGCAGGAGCTTGATGCAGGTTTGGGTCAGGTTTATATCGACTATGCCCATACACCGGAAGCATTAGAGAGCTGTCTGAAAGCCACCCGCAAACTGACCCGCAAGCGTCTGATTGTACTGTTCGGCTGTGGCGGAGAACGTGATCGGGAAAAGCGCCCTAAAATGGGTGAAATTGCAGTTGAGCTGGCCGATATGGTGTGGATTTCCTCTGACAACCCCCGCGGGGAAGTGCCAGCTGTCATTGCATCCGAAATTGAGGCTGGCATGCGCCAAACTGGTACGCATCAGCCCTATAGAGCTGAAGTGCATCTACAGCTGGATCGAGAGCTGGCTATCGCAGAATCCATTGCAGCCATACAAGAGGGCGACGTATTGGTTATCGCAGGCAAAGGCCACGAAGCCTACATGGATATTGGTGGTCAGCGTCTGCCATGGGGTGATGCGAGCATGGCAGAAAAGTATCTACATCAGAAACACGAGGGACTCCTCAGATGAAATTAAGCGGCGCTGACATACAGCGCGCTACAGCCGGCCATTGGCATGGTTCGGTACCTAAATCCCTGCACAAGGTGATGACCGACACCCGTGATTTTCAAGCAGGCGAAGCATTCCTGGCTTTGCGTGGCCCTAACTTTGATGGTCATAGCTTTGCTGCATCGGTGGCCGATCGTGCATTGGCATTGATCGGCGATAACACAGGTGTACGCCTATGGTCTGAATTAAAATTGGATAACAGCATCTTGGAAGTCAATGATACCTTACAAGCCTTCGGTGATATCGCCCATGCATGGCGCTTACGCTTAAACAGGACCACTGTCATCGCCATAAGTGGTTCATATGGAAAAACCAGCTTGCGTTCCATTCTTGAAACTGGCTTTAGTGCATTGAATCTCAATGTTGCAGCCACGCATGCCAACCTCAATAACTTGATTGGCGTACCGCAAACGCTGTTGGCCGTGCCTGAGAATGCTGATATCGCTATTATTGAATGCGGTATCAGTGAAGTCGGCGAGATGTCGCGCCTGGCCGCCATTGTACAACCCGATATAGCCGTACTTACCGGTATCACGGCCGCACATACTGAAGGACTGGGTGGACTATCCGGCGTGGTCCGTGAAAAAGCACTATTACTAGAAGGCGCTGACTGGTGTGCGCTCGGCACTGGCGTTGCTGATCTGCTACAAGCTAACCATATTGAGCTTCCACAACAGGGACTCTCTGTTGATCCGAGCATGGATGCATGCGTCAAATGGCAACTCAACGGCTGCACACTGACACTGACATATCACGACCAAGAAGGCATCAAACACACAGCATCCATCACTTTAGCACTGCCTGCAGCACACTGGGCTTCCAACCTCGCTTTTGCTGCCTCCATCATGCTGCGCCATCTTAATGCTAATGGTGAGAAGGTATCACTTGCTCAGGTGGGCAAGGCTCTGGCCGGCTGGCGAGCACCTTCAGGTCGCTTACAACCATCGACGGGTAAAAATGACTGTCTGATTCTGGATGACTCTTACAATGCCAACCCGGCATCCATGCAAGCGGCCATTGATACATTGCGTGCACTTGAAGGGCATAAAGTCGCCATCCTGGGCGATATGGCCGAACTGGGTGAAACAACGGTATCCGCGCATCAAGAGCTTGATATAAATGACATTGACCGTATTTACCTCATAGGAACTCACATGCAGGCGCTGGCTACGTTACATCGTCATGCACACTGGTTTGCTTCCACCGATGAAGCACTAGTGGCTTTGGCAGATGTCGATTTCAGATCTAACGACACTGTACTGATCAAAGCATCTCGCTCAATGGGCTTGGAGAAAATCGTGCAACTATTGCAGAAACAGGAGGTCACAGATGCTTTATAACCTCCTTTACCCACTGGCGGAACAGTATTCATTTTTCAATCTGTTTCAGTACATTACGTTCAGAACTGTATACGCTTTAGTTACCTCTCTGGTGCTGTGCTGGATTCTGGGACCATTTTTTATTCGCTGGCTCAAAGTCAATCAGGGCAAAGGTCAGCCCATTCGTCATGACGGGCCACAAACACACTTGATCAAACAGGGTACGCCTACCATGGGTGGCCTGCTCATTTTGTTCTCCTTAACCATCACCACACTGCTATGGGCCGATCTCACCAACGGTTTTATCTGGTTAGCGCTGCTTGTAACACTGGGTTATGGCTTGATCGGGTGGTGGGATGATTATTTGAAAATCATGCGTCACGACCCCAAAGGTTTGGCAGGTCGCTGGAAACTGCTACTGCAATGCCTGTTTGGCGGCATCGCTGCCGGCGGATTGATGATCATGACAGACCCTATTGTCGATATACCGTTTTTTAATATGCAGTGGGATATGGGCTGGTTCTACGTGATTTTTGTACTGTTCGTGCTGGTAGGCTCATCCAATGCGGTAAATCTGACTGATGGTTTGGATGGACTCGCAGTAGCGCCTACATTTATGGTTGCCAGTGCTCTGGCTGTGGTTGTATATCTGGCCGGCCATGCCAAATTCTCGGCTTATCTAATGATCCCATTTGTTCCCGGCTCAGGAGAGCTGGCAGTATTTTGTGGAGCGCTGGTCGGTAGCTGCCTTGGTTTTCTCTGGTTCAACACCTATCCCGCGCAAGTCTTTATGGGCGATGTCGGCGCATTAGCGCTGGGCGGTGCCCTGGGTTTCGTAGCGTGTGCTGTGCATCAACAGCTATTACTCGCTATTGCCGGCGGTCTGTTTGTATTGGAAGCCGTCTCGGTAATGGTACAGGTGGCAAGCTTTAAATTGACAGGAAAACGTGTATTTCGCATGGCACCAATCCACCATCATTATGAATTAAAGGGCTGGCCGGAACCCAAGGTCATTGTACGCTTCTGGATCATTTCCATTATTTTAGCATTGGTGGCTCTCTCCACCTTGAAGATCAGATGAACAAACCAATGGAACACTCCGCCCTCTCTGCGACCCAGGCATCGAACAATGCTGGTGCAACGGCTATTCTCGGCATGGGTAAAACCGGTCAGGCTGTCGCACACTTTCTTATCGAACAGGGTGTTGTTTGTACTGCATTTGATGAATCAAAAGATGCCTGCATTGATTTGCCAATGCAGGGTGAAGCAAAAATCGAGCTTCACACTGGCCCATTCAACAGCAACCTCTTAAAACAGTTTTCCCGCATCATTGTCAGCCCCGGGGTCAATTGGCATCATCCTGTATTGCAGGAAGTACGCAGTGCCAATGTGCCAATGTATGGTGATCTGGAACTATTTTCGCAACAATACAAAGGTAATTTGATTGCCATCACCGGTACCAATGGCAAAACCACAACAGTATCTCTGATTGATACCATGTTAGATATATTGCCTGGCGGCATTGAAGCTGGCGGCAATATTGGCACCCCGATGCTAGATCTGATTCGCGATGGGGGGCCGCAACGCGTGGTGCTTGAGCTCTCCAGTTTTCAAATTGAGCGCGCTAATCCCATCCACCCACATTGGGCTGCGTTGCTGAATGTACAACCAGATCATGCCGATATGCACAGAGATATGGCATCCTATGAGGCTGCAAAAGTTCAACTCTTTGCACGTCAGGGTGAGGGTGATAAAGCCATGTTACCGGCCGATAGCCATTGGGATGAGCTGGCTGACACATTACAGGGCCGCGGTGTATTTGTGCGCCGCTTTGGAATCGGTTCATCTGATACGCTTGATTCAGGCGTTCAATTGCATGACGATGGTTCATGGCATCTGTTCTGGCATCATTATAGTATTGCACATGTCATCAGCTCTGATGACTTGCCTGCACAAGGCATGCATCAGCATTTGAATCTTGCCGTTGCTGCACAGGCTGCCGCCGATTATGGCCTTACCGCCACGGTGATCCGCCAGTCGCTGACATCTTTCAGAGGATTGCCGCACCGCTTACAATCACTCGGCATCATTAATGGCCGCGAATGGTTTAACGACTCCAAAGCCACCAACCCTGATGCTGCAAAAGCTGCATTAACATCCTTCCATCAGGTCATCTGGATTTGCGGTGGTCTGCGTAAAGGGCTGGATGTCATGCCTTTACAATCTGCCGTGTCAAACCATGTCGAACAGATGTTTATTATAGGCACCGAGGCCAAACCTTTTGTAACCTTGGCTGAAGCCGCTGGTGTCTCTTATAAATTTGTAAAAACCATTCAGCAAGCGGTAAAGCAGGCATCGCAAACACAAAGCGGCGTACCTGTATTGCTTTCACCTGCAGCAGCCAGCCAGGATCAATTTAAAAACTATATGCAACGCGGCGATGACTTTACAGCTGCAGTTCAGGCACTTGAGATGGACAAGCCAAATGAGTAAGCCTGTGATCAAGACGTTGTCTCCTCTGGATCCAGTTTTGACCGGCTGCGTGATCGCACTGTTAAGCTTTAGCATCTTAATGGTCTACAGCACCAGCATCAGTGTCGCAGAAGTGCGTTATGGAGATCCACTACGCATTATCAGCCACTGGCTGATCTATATTCCTATTGGCCTTATCATCATGTGGAGTCTGTCTCGCATCAACGTGAACTGGTGGCGTGCGATTGCATTGCCATTGCTTGGCTGCGGCGTGATGCTCATGGTTGCGGTTTTAATTCCAGGGCTCGGCCGGGAAATCAATGGCGCACAGCGCTGGTTTTCACTGTTCGGACTCACGCTCCAACCTGTCGAACTGTTGAAACCCGCTGTCATCGTATACATGGCCTATTATATGAGCTCATACCCCGAGCGTTTGAAGCATTTTGCCTCAGGTCTTGCACCAATGCTGGTAGTGCTTGGCGTCGCCCTCGCTCTGTTATTGCTTCAACCTGATTTCGGTAGTGCTGTACTGCTATCCACTGTCTGTTTTGCCATGTGGTTTGTCGGTGGCGTGCCTATTCGCCACATGTCACTGCTGTTGCTTACATTTATACCTATTGCCGGTATCGCAATGGTTGCCGCCCCTTATCGTATGCAACGCCTGACCAGTTTTCTGGAGCCATGGAGCGATCCCTACGGTAGCGGCTATCAATTGATTCAATCGATGATTGCCTTTGGCAGCGGTGGCCTGTTTGGCACCGGTGTTGGTCAGGGTGTACAAAAACTGTTCTATCTGCCGGAGGTCTTTACCGACTTCATCTCCGCCAGCATTGGAGAAGAGCTGGGCCTGGCTGGTATTTTGAGTCTGCTAATTCTGTTTTCTATCATGCTTGGCCGGGCCATCTGGCTGGCGATTCGCTGCGAAGATACTTTCTCCCGTCTGCTTATTATCGGCTGCGTGATGATGCTTGGCACAGCCCTGATGATTAATCTGGGTGCCGCCATGGGTTTGCTGCCGACCAAAGGCATGCCAATGCCATTTGTATCCTATGGTGGCAGTGCTCTGTTCGGTGAATGCATCCTGATGGGCCTGGTGTTGTCTATTCAACGTCATATGCCTGGCAATAAACGCCATGAAAAACGCACTGTTCCTGTACCTAAGCGCAGCCGAAATGAAAATAAAACCTCCAAAATATCGCCGGCCAAACCACCTGTAAAAACGATGGATGATGGCCTGGAGCACCTGTTTTGAGTCGCGCACCTATCCTCTGTATTGCCGGTGGCGGCACTGGTGGACATGTCATGCCAGCCTTGGCATTGGCTGATGCTGCGCGCGCAAAATGGCCTGAATTAGATGTGAATTTTATTGGCGCAGAGCGCGGACTGGAAGCAAAACTATTACCTGAACGTGGCGAGAAAGTGCAACTGTTAGCGATGCACGGTGTAAAAGGTGCCGGTCTGTTGCAACGCTTGCATGTATTGCTGTGGGAGTTGCCAAAAGCCGTACTTTCAATTCGCCGTCGCTGGAAGTCCGAACGCCCCGATCTATTGGTTGGTGTTGGCGGTTATGCCAGTATATCAGGTGTTGCAGCGGCTTTGATCAGCCGGGTTCCTGTCGTACTGTATGAACAAAATGCCATGCCTGGGCTGGTCAACCGTACACTGGCCAGATTCAGCCGCTGTATCATGTTGGGCTTCTCTGATGCCGCGGGGCATATGCATTCGCACGTCCACAGCATTGTCACAGGTAATGTGGTTCGTGAACATATTATGGCGACCCGCTGGCAGCCACACACTCCTCCCCGTCTATTGGTTCTGGGAGGCTCTCAAGGTGCACTGTTTCTGAATAACTCCGTTCCAAAAGCATGTCAGCAGCTTATGCGTGAAGGCCGTGAATTTGTAGTCACGCACATTGTTGGATCCGATAAAGAGACATTAAAAGCGGTTTCTGAAACGTATGCAGAGGCGAATATCAAAGCAGAAATACTACCTTTCTGTGATGATATGGCGGCCTTTTATGCCAGCGGCGATCTCATGATTGCACGCTCCGGAGCAATGACAGTATGTGAAGCTGCATGTTGTGGTATGCCAACGCTATTTGTGCCCTTGCCAAGCGCTGCCGATGATCATCAACGCCACAATGCCAATGTACTGGCTAATGTCGATGGTGCACTGGTATTGGATCAGAATGCAATGAGTACAGACCTACTGGCACAGCAACTCGACACCCATCTGTTTGATGGGAACCTGTTACATCGCATGAGTCAATCAGCTCTGGCTGCAGCTCCATTTGATGCGAGCAAAAATCAACTGAAGGTGATTGGAGAATATCTGCCCGGGCCGCTGTTGTACCTGCAAAAAAAGAGACAAAACAAGGGAGCACAAGCATGAAAACACGCGTGCAGTGCATCCATTTGATCGGCATTGGCGGTATCGGCATGTCCGGAATTGCCGAGCTATTACATAATCAGGGCTTTAACGTGCAGGGCAGTGATGCCGCTGAAAGCCCGAACGTCAAACGCTTGCGTGAGCTTGGCATTGATGTGTTTGTCGGCCATCACGCAGAAAACCTGGGGAATGCCCAGGTTGTGGTTGTCTCCTCAGCTATTGACGCAGCTAATCCGGAGATTGCTGCCGCTCAGAAAAATGGTGTAGCGGTCATTCCGCGCGCTGATATGTTAGCTGAACTGATGCGCATGAAGCAGGGCATCGCAGTAGCAGGCAGCCATGGTAAAACCACCATGACCTCTCTGATTGCTCATGGCATGGAAGCTGCGGGACTCGATCCCACCTATGTCATTGGTGGTCGTTTGACGGCCTGTGGAAACAACGCCCGCCTCGGCGCCAGCCCCTGGCTGGTGGCAGAAGCCGATGAAAGTGACGGTTCATTCCTGCGTCTCTCTCCAACGATTGCCGTCGTCAGTAATATCGATCCCGAGCACCTGGATTATTATGGCGACTTCGAAACATTGATGCAGGCCTTCGCTACATTTGTCAATCTGGTACCATTTTATGGTCGTGTTGTGCTGCATCATGAACATCCCAATGTAGCCGCCCTCAGGGCTTCATTGCATAAACCGGTCACTACCTATGGCAGTAGCCCGCAGGCAGACATTCACCTGTTGCAAACACAAGCTGATGGCAACGGACAAATATTTACCGCAGCCAGCCGAGCGTTTGGAGCTATGGGAGGCTTCAGGCTACCCATGCCAGGGCGCCACAATGCGGAGAATGCATTGGCCGCAATTGCTGTGTTAATGGATCTGGGCATTGATATTGAAACCATTCGTGACGCATTGGCATCCTTTGAAGGTATTCAACGTCGTTTTCAGCGCACACAGATTGGCGAAGGTGTATTGGTTGATGACTATGCCCATCATCCAAAAGAGGTGATAGCAACACTAACCGCAGCGCGTGATTGCTGGCCGGACCGGCACATTACAGCTATTTTCCAACCCCATCGTTTTACACGCACACGTGATCTGATGGATGATTTTATGGGTGCATTTGATGCGGCCAATGAAGTCGCACTACTGCCCATTTATGCAGCCAGCGAATCAGCTATCCAAGGTGTGGACAGTGCATGTATGCAAGAAGGCATGATCGCTCGTGGTCATCGCGGCGTATCACTGTTGAGCGATCTTGATGAGGCGCGTAATATGGCCAAGGCAGCACTTGCCGCCGGTCATATCGTATTGATGATGGGAGCCGGTTCCATTGGCAGTTTGGCCAGTCAACTGCGTGAAGAGGTGACGCTATGAACAGAGTCACCTCCGCAACACCACATGACTGGTCTCAACAGATCAGCCTGCTTGGCACACTCATTGAAGATGAACCTATGGCACGCCATACCACGCTGGCAGTGGGTGGTGCTGCACGATGGTTTTTCAGGCCCACAGATCGTGCTGCAGTGATTGAAGCGATGCGTTTATCTCCGGAAAACATGCGTATTCTACCACTTGGTCGGGGCAGTAATATGCTCATTCAGGATACCGGTTATGATGGTCTGGTCATCGATTTAAGTGACCTGAACAGCACTGAATTTGACGGATTCACCGTTCGTGCTGAAGCGGGGGCCCGCATGGGTCGACTTGCTCGTCAATGCGCTGACCATGGTTTAAGCGGTTGCGAATTTATGGCCACGGTTCCCGGCGATGTTGGTGGCGGCGTGGCCATGAACGCCGGCTGTTTTGCACAGCAGGTATCTGATTGTTTGACAGCAATTGAAGTGCTGTTGCCCAATGGTGATGTGCAGAGCATCAAAGCTGAAGCATTGAATTTTAGTTATCGCCACACAGATTTACCCGCTGGTAGCATCGTATTGTCTGCCAGTTTCACCTTGCGCCCGGATAGCCCTGAACAGATCCGTGAACGCATGCGCACCATGCGCAGCCGTCGTTCTGCCACACAACCGTTAGCACAGCCGAATTGCGGCTCAGTATTCAAAAACCCGGATGGTGATCATGCCGCCCGATTAATTGAAGCGACCGGATTAAAAGGCTTTAGTATCGGAGGCGCTCGCATTTCCGACAAACATGCCAACTTCATCGTCAATGAAGGTGACGCCAGCAGTGCTGACATCCTTGCGCTCATTGAACGCGCCCAGTTACTTGTAAAAGAGCAAACAGGCATCGAACTGGAACCGGAAGTACGTATGATCAGCGATAGCGCAATCTTGGATAACGAAACTGGAGGCCAGGCATGACACAAGCTTCTTATGGCCGGGTTGGTGTGTTGATGGGCGGTAACTCCGCTGAACGCGACATCTCATTAAAATCAGGTAATGCCGTATTTGCAGCAATGCAATCAGCAGGCCTTGATGTGGTAGCGATCAATTTAACCAGCCAGACATCAAGCCAATGGGCTCTCGAAATTCAACATGCTGATATTCAAACTGCCTTTATCGCCCTGCATGGCACACTCGGTGAAGATGGTTGCATACAGGGTTTGTTAGAAATTATGAACATCCCTTACACCGGTTCCGGCGTGACGGCTTCAGCACTGTGCATGCATAAATTGCTGTGCAAGCAGGTACTCAGACAGACTGGCTTACAAACACCTATAGATATTAAGATTACAGCAGAGGGGCCAGCTCGTTATCCGGTATTCATCAAACCTGTCGCTGAAGGCTCAAGCATTGGTTTGCATCATCTACACTCCGCATCCGACTGGCAGGCTTTGGCGATGCAAAATCTGGCCTTGCACGATTCAAGCCAATGGATGGCTGAACTGCCAGTTCATGGGGTAGAAATTGCAGTATCCGTATTGCAAGGCAAAGCCCTGATGCCCGTTGAAGTCGCACCTAATTCTGGCGTCTATGATTACGCATCCAAATACACGTCCGGCGCTACAGCATATTTCTGTCCAGCCCGTTTACCAGCGGAAACACTGCGCCATTGTATGCAGCGCGCCGAACAGGCGGTGAGAGCATGCGGTTGTAGTGGAGCGCCGCGTGTGGACATGATTGTACCATCGGGTGGCGAACCCATGATCCTTGAGATCAATACTATTCCGGGCATGACCGAAACCAGCTTACTGCCCAAAGCAGCTGCATCCGCAGGCATCGATTTTTCGACCCTCTGTCTACGTATGCTGGAGAGTGCAAGGCTCCAACACTGTACCACCACAAATAACAAGGGAGGTGCAGCATGAGTCGTTCCAACCAACGCCGCATTAATCCCGCCATCAAAAAACAGACGCACAGTCGTAGCCTCAAACGCATGGGTCGCATCGCGATGTTCGCAATCGTAATGGCTGCAACTGCCGGCAGCGCTGTATGGTTGAATGAAAAGTGGAGCACCACATCTTGGCAGATTACGGCCGACGCTCCGATCAAGGCAGCTATTGAAGCGCAACTGGCAGCCATCACCAATAAAGATTTTATCAGCATGAGACCTGATCTATTGCGTCAACAAATGTTGCAAGAGATCCCTGACCTTGAAGCGGTACGTATTACACGCGTATTGCCCGATAGCATGTATATTCAGGCTGATGCACGGGTACCTACTGCCCTGTGGCAGGATGCGCAGGGCCAACTACACCTGTTTGACGAACTGGGCATTGCCTATAGACAGCTCAACAAAGGCGAATCGCCCGACCTGCCACTGTTGCGTGTTAACCAGGAACAACTTCCCCAGGCAAAACATATGCTTGAAGTCATGATGCAACAGGATCAACTGCAAGGCATGCATCAGTTAGCCACGTTGAGCGAAATTCGTGCTGGAAATCAGCATTGGCAAATCTATTTTTCACGCGGTGTCTCATGGATTATTCCGCAAGACAATGAGGTAAACGTGATCAAGTACATCAATGATTTAATGCAACAACCACGCTGGCGCAATCAGCAATGGCGCGTCGATGCTCGGCTGCAATCTCGCTGGTTTATTCGACCAGCTGGCCATGGAGGAGTGATTTAATGTCCAAACATGATCAAGTATTGGTTGGGCTAGATATTGGTACCAGCAAAATAGCATGTATCGTGGCAGAAGCAGGTCCAGATGGAAAAATCGATGTCATTGGCATCGGTACACATCCATCGCGCGGACTGCGTAAAGGTGTCGTGGTGAATATTGAAAGTACGGTAGAATCAATCCGTTTAGCAGTAGAGGAAGCTGAACTGATGGCCGGTGTTGATATTCAATCCGTATTTACCGGCATCGCGGGCTCCCATATTCGTGGTTATAATAGCCATGGTGTAGTGGCTACCAAAAACAACGAAGTGGGCCGCGAAGATGTCGACCGTGTGATTGATGCTGCACGCGCCATGAATATTCCAGCCGACCAGAAAATTCTGCATATTCTCCCTCAGGAATATATCATCGATAATCAGGATGGTATTCGTGAACCCATAGGCATGTCCGGTGTCCGTCTGGAAGCAAAAGTACACGTCGTGACGGGTGCTGTTTCATCGGCCCAGAATATTATCAAATGCTGCAACCGCTGCGATCTGGATGTATCTGATATGGTACTTGAACAGGTGGCATCCAGTGAAGCTGTACTGATGCAGGATGAAAAGGATATGGGTGTTGTGCTGATTGATATCGGCGGTGGCACGACTGATGTGGCTATTTTCCTCAATGGTTCAATCCGCCACACACATGTTATTCCTATTGGTGGAGACCATCTGACCAATGATCTGGTTATTGGCCTGCGCACATCAGCCCGTGAAGCCGATCAGTTGAAACGCAAATATGGCGCTTGTATGACATCGTTAGTATCTCCTGAAGATCAGATTGAAATACCAAGCGTGGGTGGTCGGTCACCACGCCCAATGCCACGTCAGGTGATGGCACAAATTTTAGAACCACGGGTTGAAGAGCTGTTTGAAATGATCCGTGATGAATTGCAGCGCTCCGGTTATCAGGAACTGGTTGCAGCCGGCATGGTGCTTACCGGCGGCTCATCTCTGCTGGATGGTATGGTGGAGCTGGCTGAGGACGTATTCGATATGCCAGTCAGGCTTGGTCGCCCAGTCGGCGTAGGCGGTCTGGCTGATGTGGTATCAAGCCCGATGTATGCCACCGGTGTTGGCCTGATTTTGTACGGGCATCGCTACAGACAAAGTGCACAACCCATCAAATCCACAGACCACAACGTATTCGCTCGCGTATGGACACGCATGCGAAGTTGGTTTGGGGACACATCTTAATCATAAAACGTAACAAACCACACACAGAAGAAATACAGGAGAAGGGGCATGACAACATTATTTACATTTGAGGACACATCAGCTCAATCGGCCAAGATCAAGGTCATTGGTGTTGGTGGAGGGGGCGGTAATGCCCTGAACAATATGATCAGTCAAAAGTTGCGTGGCGTAGAGTTTATCGTTGCCAATACCGATGCACAGGCTATTGAACGCAATATGGCAGACCATAAATTGCAACTGGGTGCAGACATTACACGCGGTCTTGGTGCCGGTGCTAATCCGCAGATCGGTCGCGAAGCCGCTGAAGTTGAACGACAGCGTATGGGTGATTTCCTGCAGGATACCGACATGGTATTCATTACAGCAGGTATGGGTGGCGGTACTGGTACAGGGGCAGCGCCTGTCATTGCAGAAGTTGCACGTGAAATGGGTATCCTGACTGTTGCCGTGGTTACCAAACCATTCAGTTTTGAAGGCAAGCGCCGCATGAAACAGGCTGATGCTGGCATCGCGGAACTGCGCAAATATGTTGATACCCTTATCACCATTCCTAATCAGAAACTGATTGGTGCCGTTGGTAAAAACACCAGCATGCTGGAGGCCTTCCGCAAAGCGGATGATGTCCTTCTGCAAGCCGTCCGTGGTATCGCTGAACTGATTACGCACACCGGTTATATGAATGTGGATTTCGCCGATGTGAAAGCAGTCATGAGTGAAACCCGTGGTGTTGCCATGATGGGGTCCGGTTTTGCATCTGGTGAAAACCGTGCCATTGAAGCAGCTGAGCGCGCTATCTCTTCCCCGCTACTGGAAGACATCGATATTCATGGTGCTCAGGGCATTCTCGTCAATGTTACCGGCAATGAAGATATGACACTGGCTGAATATGATGAAGCAGTATCGATCATTCATAATATGGCTGATGAAGATGCCAACATCATTTGCGGCATGGTCTATGATCAGGAAGCAGATGATAGTATTCGTGTTACCGTAGTTGCAACCGGTTTATCTGGTGAATCAGCCATCCAACTTGCCACTATCGCTAGCCATGAACCTGCAGCAGCAGTTCAGCGCATGCCAAATATTCAACCTATTGCGGCAACACAGCATATGCCCAGCCAGCATGCGCCGAGTCAGCATGCGCCGAGTCAGCAGCCTGTAGCACCACAAGCGCAGCCACAATCCTTTGGAGATGCTGGATTCAATGATGATGAGTATGCTGTGCCTACCTTTTTGCGCAGACAGGCCGACTAATAAGCTTGGAGTAAGTCTTGATCAAGACTAGCGATTCAGATTGCCATGGTTTTCCCTGATAA
>Ga0316202_10000907_pt1 | contig 26635 bp, 18 predicted proteins | sample 3monrhotite_MG_FD_204934 | JGI IMG/M metagenome (GOLD analysis project Ga0316202, IMG submission 204934) | Microbial mat bacterial communities from mineral coupon in-situ incubated in ocean water Damariscotta River, Maine, United States -... | ecosystem: Environmental > Aquatic > Marine >... | reverse complement strand
CTAGTGAGCTCAGGTATAAGTTGCTGTCGTATAAATGCGTTTACAGATATGCCTCGAGGAGGGTGACGATAAAGGGTTAAGAAAGGATCTGAATTTGCCATATAATAAGGTCGTCCGCCTTTAGTTAAAAAAGCATATTGATGGTTCTCAGGTTCATAAACTAGCTTAGATAATTGATTCCTTGTTTTGGCACGTTTTGAGCCAAGATATAACTGAATACGCCTATATAGCCACGCAGGTATATGTAGAACAATATTTTTTCCGTACTTCGTATCAATTAAAGTACCGTTTCCAGTATTTATTTTCACGACTTCTAAAGTATCAGGTATCTTAGCTTCAAAATGGCAATGTCTTAATGTGAAAACTGTTTGAAGCCTGGCACCGGTTGTTAAGGCAAGCATAAATGATAAAATCATTTCTGAATTGCCAATGTTTCTTAATGCCTCAACTAATTGATATTGCTCGTTTGTAGCAAGAGGCCTTAGTTTTCCACCGTCTTGAATATACTCCTCATAATCAGAGTTATTGTTCGTTTGTTTAAAAGATAAATCCGTGGATATTTGTTTTTTACTGAGTGAAAAGCCTTTATGATCTTTAAAGTTAATAAAAACTTCTTTCTCTCTCCACAATGGATAATCAAATGTTAATCCTGCACAGGTTTTAAGCCATCGGTAGAATGTTTGTACTGTTCCCATTCTGCGTTTAGCTGTACTAGGTTTTATTTCACCATTTCTTATTAACTCATGAAGGTAGGCACAGAATCGATAGGTTGGTCTTGCCATTATTCGTTTAGGGACGGATAAATAGTCAACTTCTTCAGTATCTAACCATCTTTTAAACATAACTAAATCAACAGATTTAGATTCCAATGTTTTTGGAGAAACACGTTTTACCGATTTTAAACTATCCAGCAAAAATAAATTAGCTTGCTCCCAAAGGCTTCCGTCAGAATTAAGTATCATTGGAAAATGATTGTAATGATCTAAATGAAAGTCATCATTTTGCTGAACTTGATACTTATATTTTTCTTTAGTTTTTGGACAGGTATTAGAAAGTAATTCGCCATCGACAACGTAACTAGTAGGTTCAAATAATTTTAAGTGAGTTATAACTTCAAACTTAGCTTTAGACATTGGGTTATCTATTTTGAATAATGATTTATATAAATCTAAAGTAACTCAAAAAGAATGTTTTTACAGGAAAATATGTCCGTATTTCAACATATTTACATCTGTGGAATATGGCGGTTATATATACAGTACATGCGTATCGGTCGATAAGGTATTGGGCTGTATATCTGATGAATTGTTATATAGTAAGTCAAAAGCAAAGTGACCTTCATATTCATTAGCACCAATGACTTGTGTACTAACAGGCACATGGTTTGAAACCAATGTGAGCGCAGAGACCCCTTTGCCTTTTGAAAAATACTTAGATGAATAACGCGCCTTAAACGTATTAATGCGGCACTCAAATTTTTGACCATCAATACTTGAAAATAATTGGTTATCATCAACATGGTAATAGGCAAATATTGGCAACGTTGCTATGGCATTGGAAACCTTATCATTCGACTGAGTTAACGTTTCATATCGAATATAGCTATCATCTACACTACGTAATTTCCCCATTGAACGGTCGGAAATATTAGCCATTTTATATAAACCGTAATTAGTACCATTAGCTAAGATACAAGCGATCAGATCTTCTTTATTAGCCGGTGTTTTTTCTTTGTTAACTGAAATGTGAGTAAATGATTTTAGAAAATTAGTTTTTTGATCAACAAATAGCATCAGCTCAACAATACCCATGTGTTGAATTTGACTATAAAGTGGGTTGTCTATTGTTTCTTGCCATCGTTTATTAGGAATAGACCACTTAAGTTCGGCCTTGCCAGGAATAAATTCAACATACTTATTGTCGCCATTAAAAATGTGTTCACTTACTTCCATCAGCTTAGCTTCTAGCTGTTGACTCTTATCCGTTAATGTTTGGTTAATGGAAGTACTCAACTTATCAAGTCCTGTATTTTCAATTATCTCAGCCTTTTTTTCCCATTCTTTAGGTTGGATCAAGTCAGAAGTTAAGCTTCTATTATTAACACTCTCTTTAACGGTCAGATTGTTGCTATGAAATAGCTGTTCTGCTTTTCGGTAAAGAAAGTACTCAAACCGATTAGCAATTAATTTGGTATTATCGCCTTCGAAATATTCTCGGTCACTTTTAGGTACAACATCGATGTTAATTGTTTTTATCGTTTTGAACGCCCCTAATTCTTCGTGAGCTGTGGTGTATTGTTCGCGCAATTCATCTTTTAGGTGAATGAACTCGATATCAATAGACAAGAAGAGTGAGCGGATAAGTTTTTTAATTTTACTCGATTGTTTATCGATAAATTGCCATTCATATTGACGACCATCAAAGTCATTATTATCTAAATGATCGCTTAATAACTTAATGCTCTCTGCGGGGATAAGTTCAAAGGCTTTCTTGCGCACATCGCCAAAACTCAAGTTATCGTCCATGTCTTTATCGATAAAATACTTAAGTAAGCTACCAGCGGATTTTAATTTGGTTCTAACAATCGTGACATCTTCTACAACGCGCTGTTTAGCATAGCTTTTGGCAGACTCCGTTAATTTTCTAATTAAATAGACAAAGGCAGAAACTAAATTGTCATTGGTTTCGCGATACCTAAAAAACAAATAACAGACAAGGTATAAGAGGGTTTGACTGTCCGCATGACGACGGAGCCTAATAACAGACTTATATTTTACCATAGAGGCATTGTATTCTAAGTTCTTTGGGGATAGTTCAAGTTCAGCAATAAGTACTTTTATTTCAGGGTAAAGAGAACGTATAATTTTATGTGTCTTCAGCTCCTGTGTTATTTGACTAGTTGAAAAATCTTTTGCCATCTTTTTTAATTTGGCTAAGTCTGTAAAAGTATTATTTGATTCCAGTAGTTTAAGCAATGTTGCTTTTGTAGAATGAGTTAAATTTTCATTGAGCACAACCTCGATACGGTTTCGTTCATTTGATAATACTGTTGAAATAGTATCTTGCAACGTTGTATAACCAGCTAACGCTATTCTATTTTGACCAAAGTAGGCAATACATTCATCAAAAACGTACCTAGGCTCAAGATTAATTTTTACTACATCATTAAGCCTTTTAAGTAACGGCTCTTTATCTAATTTACTTTGATATGCTGTAAAACCTGTATATTTCAGTAGTTTATTAATTAATTTTGTTTTAGTGGTTGGTGATAAATCATCCATAGATATATCTTGATCAGTGAAATACCTTCCTTTGACGTAGTCTAAGTCGGAACTTACTTGGGAAAACGAAAAACTGAAGATAATAGGACGTGATCTGAAGTAACCTAAAAGGAGAATGAAATATATTCGAGTTTCTAGCCGTCTTAACTCATTAACAAGTTTTTGAGTTTCATTATCTAATGAAAAGTAATCTTCTCTGTCTATTCTATTAAAATTTGGAAGAGCGTAAAGTTCATTTATTTCGGATTCATTGAGTATTTTGATCCGTTTAGTGGTTGAGTTAGTTATGATGAGTACCTTCGAGTTATTTTTTATTATCATAACTTATGAATGATAATAAAATACCCTAAGGTTAATTTCGAGGGGATGTTAGCAAAACCCCTATGTGGCACTGGCAGAGCAGGATAACTTGAATATTCGACTACGTGCTGCAATGTCACCCATCAATTGGCAGCCGGGTGCCTTTGGCGATGAAATATACGAGTTCGTTGAGCAACGCCTGCAATACCAACATGAGCGGATTGATGTCGACTCAGTGAAGATGTATATCGACGGAGTGATTGAATATGGCTCGGCCGCCGTGTTAGAACCTTACCTGCTCGACGACCTCAACGAAAATGCTGAGCCGTTCCACACCCAAGAGCAACTGAATAAATATGTTACCTGGCTCGACAGTCAGGGTATCCAAGTGCACACCCACGCCATTGGCGATAGAGGTATTCGAATGGTGCTAAACGCCTATGAGGCTGCCAGAGAGAAAAATGCCGATACAGACTTGCGTCACCAGATATGTCATCTGCAAATGATTGATCCGGACGACACATCTCGTTTTGGCGAGTTGAATGTTATGGCTAACTTTCAGCCTTACTGGGCACAAGATGATGAAGCCAAAAAGTTTTATCGCAAAGCATTAGGGGAAGAAAGGGTTGAGCAGACACATTTTGTTCTAGGCAGTGTACATCGCTCGGGTGGAAAGATAGTAGCAGGCAGTGATTGGTTTGTTACCAGCCTTAACCCACTAGACGGAATTTCTGTCGGTGTACGCCGAGTAGACTCGATGTTAGCTGACGGTGAAGCTCCAGTATTTAATGCCAGTGAATGCGTCGTTCTCGACACTATGATTGCTGCCTATACCATTAATGGCGCCTATGCGAATCACCGCGAAAGTGACCTGGGTAGTATTGAGGTAGGTAAAATAGCAGACTTGATAGTACTAGATAAAAACTTGTTTACTATTCCATCAGCCGATATTGCTAAGGCCAAGGTACAACTAACCTTGTTAGAAGGCGAAGAAGTGTTCCGTCGCTAGTCTCTGCCAAGTATGAAATGAAGAAAATTATTTCTCCTTAAATTGCAAGGATGCAAAACTGAGATAGCAATACCAAAGCCTTAAATAATAAGTAGAATCATGAGTAAAACAACAAAACGTACCCCCGCAACCATCATTGGAGGCTTCCTTGGAGCCGGAAAAACCACCCTGCTTAACCGAATTTTGCAATCTGACTTCGATTTAAAAGCGGCAGTATTGGTGAACGATTTTGGCAGCATAAATATCGACAGTTCGTTGATAAAAAGCAATGATGGCAAAGTAATGAATTTGGCCAATGGTTGCATTTGCTGCAGTATTTCAGGCGACCTAGTTGGCCAGATAGAATCTCTGCTGGATATGCCAGAGCCACCAGAATATTTGTTAATCGAAGCCAGTGGAGTGTCAGATCCCGGTCGCATTGCACGGGTGCTCAACTATAAAATTTTCCGTGAACGAATTCAGGTAGATGCCGTGCTTACTCTGGTAGATGCCGAGCAGTTTGAGGTGGCTAGCAGCGAATTTCCTGAACTCGCTCGGGTGCAGCTTAAAACAGCAGATATTGTGGTTATCAATAAAACGGATCTGTGCAGTGAACAGCAATTGTCAACCTTTAAATCTAAATGGCTGCTAGATGGTAGCACCGTATTTGAAACCTGTTTTGCCGATGTGCCTATGCAATTAATACTCGGCACCGATGCCAATCAAGGCGCGATTACAGATACCTGCTCTGACGCCACCTGCCAACATAAACACCATCACCAGAGCCACGATGACTTGTTTGAAAGCATCAGCTGGCAGTGCGTTAAACCGATAAATATCGATAAACTAAAAATCGCTATTAAAAAACTGCCTGCGGAAATTTATCGTGCCAAGGGAATTTTTATCATTGAAGGTGAAACCGCACAAACTGCCATTCTACAAAAAGTTGGTTCAAGAACTGAGTGGTCTTTTGGTGATAGGCAGTTGAAAGAAAATTCAGCATCAAAATTAGTTATGATTTCCAAAAAAGGTAAGCTTCAGTTAGCTGAAACGCTAGTAGAATTTGAGCGCCAACTGTAGGTTTGCTAACTTAATGTTTTGCAGATAGAAAAAATAAGCTACGGCCAACTTGTATTATGCAACAATTAGGTCATTGCGTAATACTAGTTGGCCTAGATACAACAACATGGCAAAGAGAGTTAATATATTGTCTCAATCATTGCAGGTTCGTTGCCATCGCTAGTTTGTGTAGTGTTTAAATTTCTCAACACAGCATAAACAATACTGTAGGCGACAATTGATAAAATAATCAAACCCGCAAGCATCCACATAATTACCTGATAATCACCCTTTTCACCGAGTAAATAGCCCGCCACCGCAGGACTAACCGCCATTGCTAGCCCTTGAGCTCCAGGAATCATCGCGCCAAATCGCCCCGAGGGGTCTATGTTAGCCATTGTCCCTAACTGGTAAATGTCGATAAAGTTCCAGAAAAGAAATAGACCAATCATGCCAAGAAAATAGGTGGTACCAGTAATACCAAAAACATTAGCAATTAAGATCAATTCAAGTGCAATCAACGCTGCTAGAAAAGGCCTAAATTGACCAAATTTTCTTGCGAAAACGAGTGCTAACCAGCAACCAACTAGGCTAAGCAGTGTTAATCCCGCCATCACATCATCAACGAGATCCGCTTCAAAACCCAAATCAATACCAATCAAATATACGTAGGTCCAATAGCTGCCAAGCATAGAATAAAAACCAAAAATACCGACAAGGCACAACAAGGGTAAGAAAATTGGCAAACCGTGTAACGCTTCATCTGTGTTTGTTACTTTTTGACCGGTGACTTCTTCCGCCGTGTGTGGGATCCAAAACAAAGTTAAAAGACCACAGGCAAATATAAGGACATAAGCGCTATAAATACCGTCAATGCCCCATTCTCCGGTTAGATAGGGAAAAGTATAAAGAATAATTGAGTTGGTGACGACTTGTGCGATGATAAAATAGGTAAAGTTTTTAGCGGTATCATGAGTTCCCGCCATCACAGCAACCGCTACAGAGTATCCTAAACCGGAGCCAATACCAGATAAAAGGCGCAGTGGTAAAAGCGTATTAAAATTATGAAAAAACAGCGATAAAACACCACAGATTATCGCCACACAAATACCCAAACCCGCTAACAAACGTCGATCCACTCGGCTAATAAAAACCGATGCAATGACTGAGGCGATAAACATGCCGCCATATTCTGCTGAGGCCATATAACCAATGAGATCATCACCGTAACCAAGATCAGAATGCATGGCTTCTGCCGCAATTGGCATGCCCATAAACAAAGCAAAACCTAAGACTCCCATGGCAATACAAGCAAATACTAATTTGGGATCATCTTTATCGATAATAGACTGCTGGCTTTCGGACATAAACATCTCTTATTTAAGTATAGAACTTACATACTAACTATTTTTACTTGCGACAGGTATATATGAAATTATAGAGAACAACTCGCAGAAAAATGTGTGGGCGAACTTTTAAAGGTATAAATTTTTAATGGCTCAGGTAGTTTTTCAGTACATCTTGATTGCCTGATACTTCTACCGAGGTCATAGCATCAATGAATAGGGAAAACAATTCGCTATTGGAAGAGATATCCAGTTTTTCATAAATGTTCGACCTGTGTACATTAACTGTACCCGCTGAAATACCGAGCACTTCAGCTGTAGATTTAGCAGAATGGCCCTGCAACATACTTCGAACAATTTCCTGCTCTCGCCCCGTTAACACACTACTGCCAAAATTATTTAATATGCTTTGTACTTGAGTGTGAAGCCGACGCATTTCCAGTTCTTGCTCTTTTATACTGGTTTCAATATCTTGCCAATGTTTAGCGATAAGCGGCCTAAGAAACGGGTACAAGTCCTTTAAAAACTCAGTAAAAAGATTATTACCTCCTTTATCGCTGCTCGGAAGCGCAAAAGAAAAATGTAAACTGGTATCGGCCGATACGGGAAAAACATAGCCAACTTCTTCTAACTCCCCCCAGTTGCCCATATAATTTATATAAGCCTGAATACTTTCCTCAAAAACATTTGGGGCAATATCCCCCCAGGTAGCAAAACTTGCAAAATTATTTTTAACGTAACTGTCATAGAAAGGATCGAGTAAATACAAGCCATTACAATAATGCTCTAAGTTTTTATCAGCTCCGGAGACTGTAGTAAAAACAGGGATAGGAATCGCATTTTTTTGAAAGGTCAAAATTGAAAATTCAGAAATATCACCTAAAGACTCAAAAAAATCTTTAATTTTTTCAGGAAAAAACTCAGTGCCGCTTACTTCAACTAAATCACCAAGGCGTGAAAGTAACTGTGCTAACGATAAATTTTGCATTGGTAGAGGCTCAATAATTTCAGTAAATTTATTTTCCCAGTATTAAGAATATTTTTATCTACCTTAATAGAGGTATGGTAGCAGATCGCTAGCTCTTTTACTCTGTCCTCACTAACAACGGCAAACGAAGTAGCAATAGATAAACACTTACTTTGTTTTCACTCCAGAGGATAAAAGACATGAACGAATTTGATCAATACGATACTAAAGCTATTATTGAAAAAGATAAGGCGCATCACCTTCACCCTTGGCAAGTATTTGACGTATTCCGTGATGAAGGAGCACTACCTATTGTTAAAGGAGATAACTGTTATATATATGATGCTGATGGTCGTAAATATTTTGATGCCGTAGGTGGCCTATGGTGTAACAACATCGGACTTGGCAGAAAAGAAATGGCTGATGCCATTGCAGCACAAGCCTATCAGATGTCATACGCCAGCCCATTTGTAGATTTAACCAATATCCCCGCAACAGAGTTAGCGGCTAAACTGGCGGAATTAGCACCCGACAATTTAAATCATGTATTCTTTACTTGTGGCGGTTCAACCGCCGTCGATACCGCTTTTCGTATGATTCATTATTATCAAAACTGTCGAGGTAAACACAGTAAAAAGCACATTATTTCGCGAAAAAATTCTTACCACGGTACTACCTATGCGGCGATGTCTATTGGTGGTAAACCAGGTGACCACCCGCCAGAGTTTGATTTTATTAGTGATATTATTCACCATATTTCTTACCCCAACTATTATCGTTGCGAAGTTGAGGGCATGACTGAACAAGCCTTTGTTGATTCTCTAGTTAAAGAGTTTGAAGATAAAATTGAAATGCTAGGTGGTGCAGATAACGTCGCTGCTTTTTTTGCCGAACCCATTATGGGCGCAGGCGGAGTGATTGTAGCGCCTGATGGCTACTTACAACGCATGTATGATGTCTGTAAGAAAAACGATATTTTGTTTGTTGCTGATGAAGTCGTCACCGCTTTTGGTCGTTTAGGCCATTGGTTTGCCTCTGAAGATGAATTTGGCATCAAGCCAGATATGATCACGTCAGCAAAAGGCCTAACTTCAGGCTATCAGCCACTAGGTGCATTGCTATTTTCTGACGAAATCTGGGATGTGTTGAACGAAAAAGATTCAGGCCGTTATTTTGCCCACGGTTTCACCTATTCTGGTCACCCGGTTGCATGTGCTGCGGCATTAAAAAATATTGAAATAATGGAAAAAGAGCAGCTGTTAGAGAATGTAAATGAAGTAGGTCCATACTTTGAGCAGCAGTTAAAAACTCTGGAACAGTTGCCGATTGTTGGTCAGGTTCGCGGACGTAAGTTTATGGTCTGTGTGGAATATGTTGCAAACAAAACGACTAAAGCACTCTTTCCTGATGAGATAGATATTGGTAAGCGAATTTCCAATAATGCCGATAAATTAGGTTTAATCACACGAGCCATTGTTCATTTAAATGTAATGTCTCCACCACTGACCATGACCAAAGACAACGTAGACTTTATCGTTAATACCCTACGTCAGAGCATTGAAATCACTATGCAAGAATTACGTGATGAAGGCCTCTATTAAGTATCAGTTTTTTAAGAACTAATACCATTGTGCATTGATGCGCGATGGTGATGGTGATGGTGATGGTGATGGTTTCAAGGTATTACTTTCATAAAATTAAGCTCACAAACTTAATGTCACCAAACTAATTCTACAAAAATAATCAAAAGGTAAATAAAATGGATACGGTAGTCACGAATTTTATCGATCAATTCGGCGTAACAGATAAGACGCGTAAATTTCTCAGTCAAACACAACAGATGTACATTGGCGGAAATTTTTGCCAAGCAGAAAACAACGAGATGTTCGATATTGTTGAACCTTGTACAGAAGGACTATTAGCACAAGTACCTTCGGCAACTGAAAACGATGTAAATAAAGCGGTAGTAGAGGCAAAACAGGCGTTCACAAACAGTGAATGGTCTAAAATGAAACCCAATGCTAGAGAAAAATTACTGCATCGATTAGCTGAACTGGTTGAGGAAAATAGTCAAACTTTAGCAGAAATTGAATCGCTGGATGCGGGCAAGGCTATTTCAGGCTGTAAGGCAGTAGATATTGCTGGTTCAGTCGATCTACTACATTACATGGCAGGATGGGCAACTAAAATTGAAGGTGCAACACGCGATGTATCGGCTGAAGGTGAGCATTTTGCTTACTCCTTAAAGCAACCGATAGGCGTAGTTGCTGCTATAGTGCCGTGGAACTGGCCGTTTAGTATGTCTATTTGGAAGTTAGCTGCACCACTTGCTGTTGGCTGTACGGTTGTTTTGAAACCCTCTGAATTAACGCCGCTCAGTATGCTTTATTTTGCCCAACTGTGTGAACAAGCAGGTCTACCTAAAGGCGTGGTAAACATTGTTACTGGCAGTGGTAGCAACATAGGTAGCCATTTAGTTTCCCACCCTGATATCGACAAAGTATCCTTTACTGGCTCAACCAATGTCGGTAAAACGGTGGGGAAAACGGCCATGGGCAATGTTACCCCGGTAACACTTGAACTGGGCGGAAAATCACCTATGGTAGTATTTGATGACGCCGATATTGAAAAGGTTGTTGCTGCCACCCAACAAAGTGTATTTTTTAATACCGGACAGGTATGTAGTGCTGGTTCTCGTATGTATGTGCAAAAAGGCCTATACGAACAAGTTGTCTCTGCCGTTGCAAAAGGTGCTAGTAACCTAAAAATAGCAATGACTTTAGATCCTGAATGTGACATGGGACCTGCGATTTCTGCCCACCATCGCCAATCTGTTTGTGATTATATTGAAATGGGGAAAAAACAAGGTGCCAGAGTTGTCTGTGGCGGAGGAGCAATAGAAGGAACTGGTTATTATATTAAACCGACTGTTTTTGCCAACTGCACTAATAATATGAAAATTGTGCAAGAAGAAATATTTGGACCTGTTTTAGCTATCATTCCTTTCGACGTAGAAGAACAAGCAGTAGCTTTAGCAAATGATAATATTTATGGATTAGCGGCCAGCGTTTTTACCAATGATATTTCACGGTCACAACGTATGATAAGGCAACTAGATGCCGGCACTGTTTGGATCAATACTCATGACTTGGTAGACAGCTGCACGCCATTTGGTGGTTTTAAACAGTCAGGTTTTGGTAAAGATATGGGGCCAGAGCAACTTGCTTACTTCCTCAAAACTAAAGCTGTATGGATAAATAGTTAAACTTTACTTACTTGCCAGTCATTTAAGCAATTGAATATTAGCTTTCAAGCTAAAACGAACACCTGTTTTCTCATTAATTCAATTGCTAGGGTTCTTTATCAATGAAGAACCTTATTTTCACCTAATTGAGTTGAATTCAATGGAACAATTCAAGATTTACTCGATTTGGAATGATAGGCAATCAAAGGGTCTTTTTCTTCAGCTGTAGCTACCAACGCCAATGACTCTAAAAACAAAGAAAATAACTCAGGCTGTGATGATATATCCAGTTTAGGGTAGAGGTTTCTGCGATGAACCTTGATAGTCTCAATAGACAGGTTTAGTTTTACCGCCATCGATTTAGTCGAATGACCTTGCAATATTAGTTGCGCTACTTCGCATTCTCTATCGGTTAATAAGGAGCGACCAAAGTTTTGAAATGCAACCGAAAGCTGATTGTGCATAGTCACATCTTCACTGTGCTCCTGCCCTTGATTTACTATACTAGCCCACTGCTTTGTCAACATTACCGCCAACCACGGCGTAAAGCTCTCAAGTACAGCTAACTCTTCTGGTTGATAGTTTTTAGTGCTTGCTAACGATAAATGTAGGTAAGCGCCATCTTGCAAAGCGAATAAGTAGCCCACTTCATCTTTCAAATTGGAAAACTGATAGTATTGATGAAAATAAGCACTTTCATAAAAATTATCGGAGACTATATCTTTTAAATAATAAAAGCCCGTCGGTTTTCCGTCTTGAATAGCTAAATAAAATGGGTCTAATAAGTATGCCCCATCAACATATCGAGCTAGATCTCCGTCCTGAAAATAAATATCTTTTTTCGTTTCGCCATAAATTAAACGTGGACGAGCATTGGCGTGAAAGCTCATGACGGTCATATTATCAAAGGATACATACTTGGCAAGCATTCCCATAAGCACGTGACTAAATTCATCACTATTGAGATGGTTGGTTACTTCAGCTATGTCAGCAATAAGCCGCTGCAGGTTATTGTCAAAAGTCAGCACAATATTACTCATCAAATTAATAATACAATATTATGCCTGATCCATAGTGAAATTATCACCTTAAAAATTACTCTTTTATTTTAATAAAAAAATAATCTTAAGTAGACAGGTTTACCTAAACATCTTTGAAAGTATAGTTACCAATAAAACAAAAATTAAATCCACGATACACTGATTTAGTAGAAAAAGTATTGTGGGCTTAATCATGGGTGTGCTTGTGCACATTAAAATAATTCACCTATTTACTGCTCGCTTTTTCACGCCAGCTTTGTGGCGTAAATCCATACCATTTTTTAAATGCCCGATAAAAGCTCGGCGGATGTTCGTAGCCCAACAGATAACTAATTTCCAGCAGTGGCAACACAGTAATTTCCAAATAATTTTTTGCCAACTCCATCCGAACCTCTATAACAATATTTTTATAACGCATACCGTCTTTTAATAATCGCCGATGAAACGTGTGAGGAGGTAGGCGAAACTGTTCTGCCATCTCTACCTGAGTAGGGAAATGACACTGCGGGTTTAGCAGTAATATTCTTCTCACCTGCTCCACCAGATCAGTTTGTTGATTCATTTGCGCACTAACCACCTGCCACTGTTGCTGACATAAACGGGCAGCTGAGGGATTAGCAGCGAGGCACCTTAACTCATACCAATGTTCGGGAAATGAGAGTTCTGTTAATGGTTGATCAAAAAGAATTTTACCGGGGAAAAATTCTTTATAACGCTCAGCATAAACGGGCTTGCTATATGCTAGTTTTATAGTCAAATCACTACTGTTAGCTACTTGTGGCAAACGTTGACAAACCCACTTCCAAGTACCCGTTAACCACTCCTCATACAAGTAACGCAGGTCACCATGAGTATGTGCCGGTGGTAGTAATTCCACTACTACTCTACCCTCCCGAACCATGCGCCGACTACTTAACGGGTGCATTAATAACGAGGTGGTGTGAAAGGTCAGGTTCCATGATTGACGCAAGTTTTCAGCGCTGAGTAACGCATAGCCCAATACACCTAAATCAGTAATATCGTAACTATTTCCCAGCTGTAAATAAAATCCTGATGCTTGTAGCTGCGAGGCCGTTAACTCCAATAATTGGTAATAGTGCTGAAAGTTAAGCGTCTTCTTAGCGTGCTCATTTATCGGCAAGCTTACCCCAACCTGTTCCGAGAGCACCACCCAATCAACGGTCTGATTCACCTGTATAAGACACTGGCTAAAATGGCAATAAAAATTAGCGGCTATACGCTTAGCTTCTTGTTGGGCTGTTAATTGTTCCACTATTTACTTCTTTAAATAATATTTATACCCAAATTGTCAATTAATGCTAGTTCATTGTCAATTAATGCTATCAACACTAGCAACTAAACTTGTTAGGCTACAGCGAGAAAGTTGACTCATAGTAGGAGAAAATAGTAATGAATAAACCTAAATCAACAAATTATCGCTCCACCCACACTGGGATATTGGCTGGTAAAGCGGAGCTCGTTCTGGTAAACGCTCGTATTTATACGGTTAACCCTGAACAACCTTGGGCTGACTGTGTAGCGATTAAAGACGGCCAATTTATTGCGGTGGGTAATCGAGAAACAATGACACCTCATATCGATCAGCATACTAAGGTTGTGGATCTGCAAGGTCGTTTTGCTATGCCTGGCTTATATGATATGCACACACATCCTGATCTAACGCTTGCTCCAGATTATTCAGGTTATTTAGATGTCGGGTTGGATAGCCCAACCCCTGAAGAAGTCAAACAAACGATAGTGGATTACGCCGAAGCCAAGCCTGATGAAGAATGGATTTACGGCCAGTACTTTGTTCATTTCACTTTTCGCCAAGCAGGCCTCAAAGCAGGTAAAGAATGGCTGGACAGTATTATCTCCGACCGTCCTATTGCCATTTTAGACCGATCTTGGGGTTCGATGATGGTGAATTCTAAAGCACTAGCACTAGCCAGAATAACCGCAGATACTCCTGATCCAGGTAACGGTTACATCGAACGTGACAGTATTACTGGCGAGCCTACTGGTATCTTAGTTGATGGTGCCTATGCACTTATTCATGGGGCTATGCCACCTACTCCTATGCACGCGTTGTTGCGCGCTTACCGCGAAGGCATGCAGTATCAGAGCAGTCGTGGCGTAGTAGCAACCAAGTATGTACATGTTTGTGAGCACCGTTTAAATGCGCTTAGCACGCTCGACAAAGCGGGTGAAATGACACTCCGTGTCGAAGCGGCTATCAGTTGGCAAGATGATATTTTCCCAGTTAAACGACGCTGGGAGCTTATCGCTGGTGAACGCCATTATTATCGCAGTGCTCGCTTTAATGCTAACGCAGTTAAATTTCATTTCGATGGAGTGCACGAAACACAGTCTTCTTACTTGTCGACGCCTTGGCCCGGTGAAAGTACTTGGCGTGGTAGCCTGAATATGACCCCTGAGCATATTTGCGACATGGTGGTCGATTTGGATCGTAAAGGAATACGAGTGATTGCCCATTGTACTGGCGATGGTTCATCTGATCTATTTCTTGATGCGGTTGCAGAAGCCCGTCGACTTAATGGCCCTAATGGCATGCGTCATCAATGCGCCCACTCCACGCTATTAATGGAAGAGAATCTAGTGCGATTTAACGCCTTGGATGTCACCGCAGAATTTTCTCCTGTACTTTGGTACCCATCCGACTTTTCTTATGCTCGCACTAAGGCCGGTGAAGAGAGAATTAAAAACATCTATAACTTCAAAGGGGTTATTGATGCTGGTGGCAATGCAGTTATGGGTACAGATTGGCCTGTCGCTAATATCAATCCTTGGGTTGGTTTTGAAACCATGATCACCCGAAAAAACCCATGGGGTGAGCGCGAAGAAACCTTCTATGGTTCAACGATATCTATTGAGCAGGCTTTGCGTGTAATGACCATAAACGGAGCTTGGAGCATGGGTATAGATGACAAGGCCGGTAGTATTGAAGTGGGCAAGTCGGCTGATTTAATTGTATTAGATCGTAACCTTTTTGATTTAGAGCCTCAGGGTAATATGCACAATACTCAAGTAGATGTCACCTTAATAGAGGGCCAATTAGTTTGGGACAGGCTAGAGCAGTTTAAGGCCTGCGGTTTAACAGCTGTGTGGCACAAAGATGAAGTGCCAGAATTTTATGACAAGATGTAACCAATTCAATAATAAAATTTTCTTGTTGTTGATTTAAATAAAAATCAGTTAAAGGCACTGCATGTATTTGTGCCTTTAACTGTAAAACGTAATGGGGTTATGTGAATCTACTGAGTGGATTAGTGACTCACTGCCTAAGAGATAATGGGCCAAACCTTAATATTAGTGAAGTAGAAAGAAATACCCTAGTCAGCGCTTAAACAGCCCAGAAGTTAATTATAAATCCTCAATATAAATACATTTTAGTTCAAGATAATCATCAACTCCATATTGAGAACCTTCTCTGCTGAGGCCTGACTCTTTAACGCCACCTAAAGGTATGACTTCACTGATGATAGCGACCTCATAAGCCGAGCAGTCAAGAACTAAGCCAGAAATCCTATCTCGGTTTGTGCCCCGATATAACTTCAATTGTCTACATAATAGTCAATACTACAACTGTAGACATGCACTCATTTTGTACGAATATCGCCCCCAAAACGAGATATACAAATTAAAACTGTTTTTCTTTAGTCAACTGTTGATTTACGAATACAACCTAATGTTGCACACATGAAGGTGGCAACTTTTGTAACTATCAGTATTTTCTAATCCCAATACTGGGAGTTACTTACTATTTTCCTGACGGTAACTCTGTGGATTTTTACCTGACCACTTGTGAAAACTATGAATAAAAGATGAAGCATCACACATATTAAGTTTATAGGCGATTTCTTCTACCGTTAAATTTGTTGTGGTCAAATAGTGAGCGGCTAATTTATAACGATAATCATCCTTAAGTTGCTGAAAACACGTCCCTTCCAAAATCAATTTTCTATGTAGTGTACGTGTTGAAAGGTTAAGTTTTTTTGCGACTTCCTCTTTACTTGGCAGCTCATTCATTGACATTGACATAAACAGATATTGCACTTTGCCAGCATAAGTGATGCGGTCAGCTAAATGGAGTTTGATAAGTTGCAATGGATTTTGAAAATATTGTGCAACCTGATCATATTTAGCTTTGACCGGCGCGTGTAGATGAAGCTCATCAAATTCAAAGCCTAAAAAATCAGAATTAAAGACTAACTTATTATTAAAAATCAGTTTATATTCTTCACCATAAGAAGGTTTGGCATGGGGAAGAAATGTTTTATAAATATGGATACGTTTATTGATTAACATACAGATCAGACGATAAAACACCATAACATAAACTTCTGCGATAGTCCTTTGCTTTATTGCGGGGTTAAAATCGATATAAATACAGAGTTGCACCTTGCCCGCTCTTCGGTTTAAACGAATCTTTAATGGTCCGAGCGTTAAATCATAGAACTCTTCAATAGTGCTGAGTGCGTTCAATAAATTTTTTGCGTGACAACCCAACTTGCAGGCAAATAATGTTGTGCCCTTAGCCAAAGGGGTTAATGCGGTGTGCAGTAATTCGTCATTGGTGGCTTCATACAAAAAAGAAAAAGCATCTTCAACGTACTTCAAATCCACCCTTGAGCTCTGCTCTCGTTTTTTATTAGACAAACCAATATGGTTATACAGTGATTGCAGCGATATGTCGTGATAAGCAGCTATTTGTTCAAACTCCACTAGCGTTTGAATAGGCATAGAGGTTTCTTTTTGCATATACACATCAGAATTATCAGTTAATTTAATATTCATTTTGGCACATTTATTTGTAGTTATGTTGATAAAATATCAGGAGCAATCTAGGTTTTAAAAATAGCGATGGTTAAAGAATTTACTTGTTTCATTAGAAGTACGGTGGTCTGCTTTAGTCCCTTCGCTGGTACTGATTGTTAGCAAAGTTTTTTCCACTACGCCGAACTTCTATTTAAGCTCATGCGGATAGATGATCTTCCAATCTTTCTTCATATCGACAATTGTCCAACCTTTCGCTTGTGCTTCGTCTAATCCTTTATCTAGATGGCCGACACTTGATATGCGATCGTATGCCCATTCGCGTTCGCTATCGGTATGGTGTATGTAGAGCGCAAATCGTCGTCCCGTTCCTGCAGTGGTCCATTGCAACATCTGAAGATCTCCGTCTGAATTACCGAATGCTGCGATGGGACGGCGGCCGATATGTAAGTTGATGCTGATGACTTTACCTTTTTTATCGGTGATAAAATTGGGTTCAGGCAGTCTCATCAGTACGGGCTTTTCGTTTATTATTTCAAACTCTGTTTTGATACTACTACCCACAACTTGCTCGGGTGGGATGCCATAGATCTCTTCTGCCCATGCTCGCATAAATTCGACTCCTCCGCCGGAAACTATGAAGGTCTTAAAGTTGTTAGCTCGAAGATAGGTAAGTAATTCAAGCATTGGTTGATATATCATATCCTTGTAAAGACGCTTGGTCGTCGGGTGTTTTGCGGTAGTAAACCAGCTTTTTACAAGCATTTCAAACTCTGCGTCGGTCATACCTGCATGAGTTGCTTTTAGTATGTCGAACATTGCCTTTTTTCCGCCAGCAAGTGCCGCTTTTAGATCACCTTTGAGAACAGAAGCGAACGGTTCTTTGTTTTTCCACTCCGGATGCTGCGGAGCAAGCGTTATTAAACGGTCTATTGCGAAAAAAAGTTGAAAATACATCGGTTGCTCTGGCCATAGCGTACCGTCGTTGTCGAACACAGCGATGCGCTCAGCAGGTGGCACAAAACTGGGCGAGCCATTCTTCGTTACGTCTGCCACAAATTCGATGATGGATTGCTTAGTTTTACCTTCTTTCCAAGAAGAAAGAGGAAGGATGCTTTGAGCCACTGCTAGCCCACCAAGCGCCACGGTAAATGTTAGGCTGAGTACAAATAACTGCATTAGTTTAAAGGTCATAACTTTTTCCTTCTATTATTCTATTTTGTCTTTAATACACTGAACTTAATTTCTCAATCCTTTAAACTATCAAACGAAATGCTGATAATCATCTTGGGTTTTCCAGCTTCGCTGGGTAAAAAACATAAGATTAAAAAAAGCCTGCTTGTTTACACAAGCAGGCTTTTGTGAGTTAAAAACTGTAACCAAACTCAAGGTTAATCCTACGAGCCTTTTGATGCATACCATTGGCATAGGCCCCTGTGTTCAGCGGGATCTTAGTGATGTATATTTCATAATCTTTATCAAGGAGGTTAGTGACCGTTAGTGCTACATGCCAGTCACTGTCTTCTGGTGTCAGTTTTAAACGGTAATCAACTAGGGCATAACCATCTTGAAGAAAACCCTGTTCGTTACTAGAGTCTATTGTATGTTCAGACTTGTAATTCACAATTAACGTGTTAGACATTTCATAGTTACCCATAATTTCAGTCAGATGCTCTGCTGCCATAAAAACCGAAAATTTTGGTATCCAAGGTAGATTGTCTCCAGACCAGTCACACAAGCCATCTTCGTTCGCTTCACCTTTGTATACTTCAGTTAAACTACAGGCAGCGCCCTCAAACTTGGCATAGTAGAAATCTAAATACTCAGCATTGGCTGTAATGCTTAGGTCATCTGTAGCTTGCCAAATAAACTCTACATCAATACCTTTTTGTATAGCCTTACCCGCATTACCAACGTTGAATCCGATAGAACCATTGAAAATGGAGGTCTGCAAGTCATCATAAGTGCCATAGAACACGCCAACATTCAAACGCATATCATCCCAGTCAGACTTAAAGCCGATTTCGTACGCGGTAACCTGTTCATCTTCAAATTGGGTATCTTCCGGTGTCCCGGCACTTGGACCAGGCGAAGTACCCAGCGGTGATGCAGATGAAGGACCTTCATACAGAGTATCGAAACCACCAGCCTTGGCACCGTCAGCAAAATTAACATAGCCCATAAAGGTATCTGTGAAGAAGTAACTTGCGCTGGCTTGTACCATAGTGTGACTTTCTTCGCGCTTCATGTTCTCAAACTCATGCGGCGCACCTACCGATTTCAAAGCGCCCCAATAACTCAGCAAAGCTGGAGTCAAGCCCGCATAAGGGTGACCATCAGGGAAAGCAGGACGAGTATCTACCGTTCCATCGATATTAAGAAGAGTTAACCCTTGTGTAGCGGTTTTTTCGATATCGCTATACCGCACACCTAAGGTCAATGAAAGTTTGTCTGTTGCCTGATAGTCTACTTGAGCAAAAATCGCGCTTTGTTCTGTTTTTTGTTCAAGATAATTTGAACGAGTAAAGTTTGGCACACCTAGTTGAGTTAAATGAAAATCAGAATCGAAGCCGGTATTAAAATCAGCATCTTGATAATAGAATCCCGCCATCAAATTAATTTGGTCATTGACAACAATATCAATGCGCAGTTCTTGAGAAAATTGTTCATAATCTTCAGGTACACTTGTTGATATTAAATCAGAGGGCGTCATATCAACATCAAGTGTATGGAAGTAGTCATAATTACTTTGAGCTGTAATAGAGGTAATAGACGTATTCTCACTGATATTCCATACTATTTCTAACATGGTCTCGTCACTTTCATTTTTATTCCCTGACGGACCGTTATTGAAAATGGAATCGTCATTACCCGTATTCATTTCGCCAGTGCCAATTCCAAATGGCGCCAATGGCGAGTTTTCAAATTCAGTGAAATCCGGATTAACATGACGATAAATGGCCAGTGTCTCACCAAACTTCTCAAATGTTCCTTGCTCATGACGTAAGTATAGGCTCAGATCATCCCGTGGCTGCCACACTGCGCCGATGCGAAAAGCATAATCTTTGAAGTAGGGTTCATATTGGTCTGTGTAGTTGTTGAACGCCGCACCTTTGTTCTGATCACGCCACTTACCAGCAATACGCAGAGCAAACTCATCCGTTACCGGGATATTAATACCACCCAAGATCTGAGCTTCTTCATATTCAGACTCATATTTAACCGTAAACTCACCATTTAAATCATCACCAACATCAGGTCGATTAGTAATCATACTGATTGCGCCACCAACCGAACTGTTACCATATAACGTTACCTGCGGTCCTTTTAGTACCTCAACACGTTGCATATCAAAGATACCTGAACGCTGCTGGTTCATTCGGCCACGATACACACCATCGACATAAGTACCAACAGATTGCTCAAATGACTGGTTATCGCCTGACGATACACCACGCAGTGAGAGTCGACTGTGGTTAGCCAGTTGCGGCTGTTCCAAACCAGGTACGTATTTAGATAAGTCTTCAACAGTGTGCACCCCCATAGCTTGAATGTTCTCACCGGTAACAGCATTTATGCTACTTGGCACTGTCTGGACAGATTCAATACGCTTACGTGCTGTGACTTCAATAACTTCAAGTGCAGAACCTTTTGCCTTAACATCCTTTGCTTCTTCTTGAGCTAAACTGGCAAATGAAGTCGATCCCAACACTATGCACAATACCTTGGCGATTGGTGTTTTTGGAAAATCTTTAATGTTCATAATGTATTACCTACTTTAAATTCGTTATATTGGACTAAAAAATTAGTTACAATTTATAATTATTGTCATTACAAGTTAGCAAATATTGATAAATACAATAGTGTTAATATAGGCCATCATGTGAACAATTAAGGCCCAATTTTACATGTAGGATTTTGAATGGTTTTTCACAAAGACATCAACTGATCTAAAGCTAAATAGTCTAATAGCACGAGCAGTTTCGAGTGTTCACGGTTTGTTTACTATAAGAAAAATTGGTAATTATTCCAGCTTCAAGAAATTTCTTAAATTAGCAGCAATCATCTTGTACTTCTTTTATTTATCTCAAAATAATCTACAAAATAGAACTGTGATAACCAATAAGCACTCCTAATTTAAAACAACGAGTGATTATTTAAATATGCTCAGTTCATTAGTTTATAAACTTCAGACCGTAAAATTGACACTTTATAGTTGTAATTTTAAGCCAAACTATCGAATCCATTGACACATTACCCCATGAGATTATTTAAATTGAGATGCTAGCCTTTTAGCAAGTCAAAATTAAGGGTCACTTGGAATGTCAAATATATATATAGTCGGTGTCGGAATGACACCATTTGGTCGTCATATCGAACGCAGTATGGAAAGTCTATGTGATGAAGCATTAGACGCAGCGATAAAAGATGCTGGTTGTGAAAAATCAGATATCGGTACCGCTTTTTATTCAGGAACCACTCAAGGTCATCTTCAAGGACAAACCTTTATCCCTGGTCAAGTCTATCTAAGCAAAATTGGTATACAAGGCATTCCTGTATTTAATGTTGAGAATGGCTGTACCGCTGGCTCTTCTGGTTTTCATCTCGCTGTTCAAATGTTAAAAGCGGGAAGCTGTGATGTGGCATTAGCCATTGGCGCTGAAAAAATGAACATTACTGATAAAGCAAGAATGTTTTCTGTTTTTGACGGCGCTTGGGATTTATCTGAACCCGATGCAAATTTAGCAAGGTTGTTAGCTCCTGCAAAAGATTTTGTTGTGCCAGAAGGTCATGAGTCTGACCGTCCTTATAGCGTATTTATGTCTGTATATGCCGCATTTGCTCGTGCTCATATGCATAAGTATGGTACCACTCAACGCCAAATAGCGGCTGTTTCAGCAAAAAACCACCAACATTCTACGCACAATCCTCTGTCTCAATTTCAACAAGCCTATTCGATTGAAGAAGTATTGAATGCGCCACCTATTACTTACCCACTGACATTACCCATGTGTGCGCCAATTTCTGATGGTGCAGCTGCAGTAATCGTTTGTAACGAAGATGGGCTTAAACGCATTGGCTCTGACAAAAATCGCGCCATCAAAGTGTTAGCGACAGTTACTCGAAGTGCAACTGATCGCTCTTATTCAAATCCTGAGTTACATTGCGCTCATTTATGTGCAATGGAAGCCTATGAGCAAGCAGGCGTTGGTCCTCAAGATATGGATGTCTCGGAAGTACACGATGCAACAGCTATGGGTGAAATACTGCATGCAGAAAATCTTGGACTAGTGCCTTTCGGTGAAGCAGGTCCAGCAGCTGAGCGAGGTGACTTTAGCATTGGTGGACGTATACCAATCAACACGTCTGGTGGTCTTGAATCTAAGGGACATCCGTTAGGTGCTACCGGTTTAGGTCAACTTCACGAGTTGGTCACTCAATTACGCGGTGAAGCTGGTGTCCGTCAAGTTGAAGGAGCAAGACACGCTGTTCATGAAAACAGTGGTGGTCTAGTTGGTATAGAAGAAGGTGCCGTAGCAGTCAATATACTCGCAAAATAAGTACGGAACTAAATAAAAAATAAAATTGAGGAGAAGACAGTGAGCTTTTTAATGACAGAAGAACAAAAAATGGCTACCGAAGGCCTGCGTAAATTTCTTAACAAAGAAATCAAGCCACAGCTTGAAGCACATGGTGAAGGTCATTTCAGCAAAGAACAGCTGCAAGGCTGGCACCAAAGTTTAGCCGAATTCGGTTTGGTTTGTGCGCCACACCCTGAAGAGTTTGGCGGCCTAGGCATGGATTGGGTAACACATTTATTGTTATGGGAAGAAGTTGCTGTCGTTTCCTTAGATTTGGCTATGCCAGCCCTCATTAATGTAGTCGGTGCCGATTTGTTGATTAATAACGCTCCCGAACATATTCGTGATGAATATGTTCCTGGATTATTGAGTGGCGAAAAATTTATCGCCGTTGGTATATCTGAGCCAGATGTTGGCTCCGACGTTGCAGCTGTGAAAACACGTGCGGTACGAGACGGCAATGATTGGGTACTTAATGGTGAGAAAACCTGGATTTCCAATGGTGAACACATGGATCTATTCGTTTGTACCTGTAAAACAGGTGAAGGGGAATTGACCCATATAGCGATCCCTGCAGGAACACCGGGAATGGAGGTACGTGGCATTCCTAAAATGGCGCTCAACAGCCAGTCTACTTCGCAAATTTTTCTGGCAGATGTGCGTGTGCCTATCGCTAACACCGTGGGAAGTATTGGCGATGGTTTAAAAAACACACTGGTAACTTTTGAACGCGCTCGTTGTCATATGGCAGCGTGGGGTTACTCATTGGGTCGTCGAGCATTAGAAGAGTCAATTAAATATTCACAAGAGCGTACTCAACACGGTAAACAAATAGCTGGACATCAATTAATTGCTGAAAAAATTGCCACTATGGCAACCCAAATCGATGCAGCAAGGCTATTAACATTGCGTGCCGGCGATATGATCGATAAAGGTATTCGTTGTGACGTAGAGTGTTCAATGGCCAAATGGTACGGCACGGAAATTGGTGTTAACACCACACGTCAAGCGGTGCAAATACATGGCGGTAACGGTGTTACTAAAGAGTTTGTTGTGGAACGTTTAGCTCGTGAAGCCATTATTGGCCCTATTCCTGATGGCACGACTGAAATTCAGAAGCTACTGATTGCACGTATGCTGACAGGGGTTCAAGCCTTTAGATAATTGATTAACATTAAAAAAGGCTAGAGTTTTACTCTTACTTTAACAAATATCGAAGAGAATATATAAATGAATTTACAAAATAAAGTTGTCGTGATCACAGGTGGTGCATCTGGTTTAGGCCGTGCAACGGCAGAATATATGGTGACTGAAAAAGGTGCGAAAGTAGCTTTATTAGATTTAAACGCTGAAGCCGGTGCCGAAGTTATAACATTGCTCGGTGAAAATAATGCAATATTTTGTCAAACCGATGTCACCAGCGAAAAAAGTATCGATGCAGCCGTTGCCGATATCGTGGCTAAATTTGATGCTATCCATGTAAACATTAACGCCGCAGGTGTGCCATTGCCATGTAAAATTTTGGATAAGGAAGGCAAAGCAAGCAGCCTTAAAAAATACGCCATGGTACTTAACGTAAACCTTAATGGCGTATTTAATGTCATGGCAAAATGTGCCGAGCAAATGGCGAAAAACGAACCCGATGAAAAAGGTGAGCGAGGTGTTGTTATCAACATTTCTTCTGGTGCTGCCTTTGAAGGTCAAATTGGCCAATCAGCTTATTCTAGTTCTAAAGCAGGAGTAAATGGCATGAATATACCCGCTGCTCGTGAATTAGGTAAGTATGGTATTCGCGTCAATTCTATCGCTCCAGGCCTATTTGGCACACCTATGATTAAATCACTAGACGAGAAAGTACAAGTCGCACTCACTGCTATGTGCCAAGCCCCACAACGTATGGGTGACATGGCAGAATTTGCCCACACATGTGCTTATCTTGCGGAAAATGCCTATGTAAATGGTCGTTGTTTACGTCTTGATGCTGCAACAGTCATGCAGGCACGCTAAGAGGAGAATAACATGTCAGAATTATTAGTAGAAACAAGAGGTCAATCAGGCTGGTTAATACTTAATCGACCAAAGGCGTTTAACTCACTCACACGCACTATTTTGGACGATTTAGCAATCGCTTTAACCGATTTTGAACAAGACGATAACATTCGCGTTGTAGTACTCGCCGCCACCGACTGCCCTGCTTTTTGTGCAGGAGCTGATTTAAAGCAAGTACTTGAAAAAGCAGAGCCAGGTGAAAAAGATTTTTTAATGCAATGCCGTACTAGTTTTGGGGCCCTACGCAACTGCTCGAAACCCGTAATAGCCGCAATAAACGGCATGACCATGGCTGGCGGTTTAGAACTTACTATGTGTTGTGACATTGTCATTGCATCAAACAAGGCAACATTGGGTGACGCCCACTCAAATTTTGGTGTATTCCCCGGTGCTGGTGGCGCGGCAATATTGCCTAAATTAGTACCTGTCAACGTCGCTAAATATTTATTATTTACAGGCAAATCATTACCGGCAAGCGAAATGAAGCAATACGGACTGGTTAACGAAATTGTAGAGCATGAGCAACTGTACTCTCGTGTTCAAGAACTTTGTGACGACCTAGCAGAAAAAAGCCCATTAGTGCTGCAACGTATGAAAAAAATAGCGAATCAAGCGCAGGATCAAACTCGACAATCAGCGCTAGATTCTGAACTCCTCGAATTACGTGAACATTTCTTATCTGCTGACATTCAAGAAGGGTTAGCGGCATTTTCAGAAAAACGCAAACCTGTATTTATTGGTAATTAGTAGCAATGTTTAAGCTGAATTTAAAAAAAGTAAATTTCGGACTTTTAAAAAAATAATAGGTTAAAGATTATGAGTGCATTGCAAGGTATTAAAGTAATAGAAATAGCCGGCATAGGTCCAGGACCTATCGCTAGCATGATGCTAGCAGACTTGGGTGCTGAAGTGATTTTAATTGAACGTAAAACCGATAACCCAAATGCTGCTGGCCTTTTTAACTCAAACAAAACAGAGTTTTTTAAACGAGGAAAACAATCAATTGCTCTTGATTTAAAACAACCAGAAGCAATCCAACTAGTGTTATCACTCGTTGAACAAGCCGATATGTTTATTGAAGGTTTTCGTCCTGGCGTAATAGAGCGCTTAGGTTTGGGACCAGAAGTGTGTTTAGCACGTAATAAAAAAATGATCTATGGTCGAATGACTGGTTGGGGACAGCATGGCCCCTTAGCTCAAGCCGCAGGCCACGACATAAATTATGCCTCCATTTCTGGTGTATTAGCTTACAGCGGTTTTGCTAACGATAAACCATTCCCTCCTGCCACTATTATTGGTGATGTTGGCGGCGGTTCGTTGCATTTAGTCATGGGCATGCTAGCTGCCTATATTCATGTACTTAGCACCGGTGAAGGACAAGTGATAGACGCTGCAATTTGCGATGGCAATGTGTACATGCAGACTTTACTAACCAGTTTGTATGCCAATGGCTTAGTCGGAGAACAACGTGGCGGTGATTTTTTAACTGGTGCCTCTCCTTGGGCTAATACCTACCAATGTGCTGATGATAAATATATAACGGTTCAGGCTCTAGAGCCTAATTTTTACAAAGAATTTATTACGCTTGCTGGATTTGCTGACGATCTTAATTTTTCAATGCAATACGATAAATCATTATGGCCTTTAGCAATAACCAAATTAACGAAATACTTTAAATCTCAACCACAAGTGCATTGGAATAATATTTTTGAAGGTACTGATGCATGTTATGCCCCAGTAATGTCGCTCAAAGAAGCGGTTGAACATCCACATAATGTGGCTCGACATAATTTTGTCGTCGAGAATGATTTAATTCAACCTGCACCAGCACCGAAATTGAATAAGACGCCATCACAAGTAGGGAAAATACCAAAATTTGGTGAACATACAGAGCAGATTTTAGCTCAGTTGAACTTATCTGATGAACAATACGCTAAACTTAAGGCTATGGCGGTTGTTTAAATTACATACAAATATTAATT
>Ga0316202_10000905_pt1 | contig 26639 bp, 24 predicted proteins | sample 3monrhotite_MG_FD_204934 | JGI IMG/M metagenome (GOLD analysis project Ga0316202, IMG submission 204934) | Microbial mat bacterial communities from mineral coupon in-situ incubated in ocean water Damariscotta River, Maine, United States -... | ecosystem: Environmental > Aquatic > Marine >... | reverse complement strand
ATTATTGGTAACAATGTTGAGATTGGTGCTAGCACAACGATTGACCGTGGAGCCTTGTCAAACACTGAAATTCATGATGGTGTAATTCTTGATAATCAAATTCAAATTGCCCATAACGTTATTATTGGTAAAAATACTGCAATGGCGGCTTGTAGTGTTGTGGCAGGTAGTACCATCATTGGAAAACACTGTATCATTGCTGGTTTGGTGGGTATTAATGGGCATATAAATGTTGTCGATGGTTGTACCTTCACCGGAATGGCGATGGTTACTAAAGATATTAAAGAATCGGGGGTTTATTCATCAGGAACTCCGGTTGTTTCAAACAAAGATTGGAATAAAACCAATGCTAGAGTAAGAAAACTAGAGAGTGTTTTTGCTCGGGTTAAAACATTAGAAAAGCAATTAGCTGAACTTGAAAAAAGCAAAAAGTAAAAAGTAAAATAACAAAAAACAGCAATTGTTAAATTATAATGTAAAAGTCACATAAGGAATAGAGTATTGAACGCAGCAGAAAACAAAGAAAATAGCGAAAGAGTTGCCAGAGAAATTGGTTTAAAAGAAATTCAGCATCTTATTCCGCATCGTTATCCTATGCTTTTGGTTGATCGAGTTATCGATTATCAAGAAGGTGAGTGGCTACATGCTATTAAAAATGTCACTTATAATGAACCTGTTTTTACTGGGCATTTTCCTGATTTTGCTATTTTTCCTGGAGTGCTAATTCTAGAAGCCATGGCACAAGCTACTGGAATCTTAGGCTTTAAAACGGCAGCAGATAAAGACGAACAAGATCTTTATTTATTTGCATCATTAGACAATGTGCGCTTTAAGAAACCTGTAATACCAGGAGATACTATGCATTTACATGTCACGTTTATAAAAGAGCGACGTGGTATGTGGAAATTTTCTGGTGAAGCTAAAGTCGATGGCAAAGTTGTTTGTAGTGCCGATCTTATGTGTGCAAGACGTAAATTATAATTAATTAAAGAAAGAGAGTTGTTTGTGAGTAACACAGCTAAAATTCATCCTCAGGTCAAAATTCATCCGCAAGCTATTGTTGAAGCAGGGGCCGTTGTTGGTAAAAACACCTCAATTGGCCCTTGGACCTACATACAGGGAGATGTAACTATTGGTGATAACTGTGAAATTCACTCACATGTGGTAATTAAAGGTTCTACAATAATAGGTCATGGCAATAAAGTTTTTCAATTTGCTTCAATTGGAGAAGACTGCCAAGATCTTAAATATGCTGGAGAAGAAACTCAACTTGTTATTGGCGATAACAATACTTTTCGTGAGTCTTGTACTGTTCATCGCGGTACAGTTCAAGATCAAGCATTAACGAAAATTGGCAGTAATAATTTATTTATGGCTTATACCCATGTCGCCCATGATTGCATGGTTGGTGATCATTGTATTTTAGCTAATAATGCTTCAATTGCAGGTCATGTACATGTAGGCGATCATGCGATATTAGGTGGAATGAGTGGAGTACATCAGTTTTGTCATATTGGTGAACATTGTTTCATCGCTGCGAATGCTTTGGTATTAAAAGATGTTCCTCCGTATTTAATGGCTTCAGGCCAGCCTGCTAAGCCTTATGGATTAAATAGTGAAGGCCTGAAACGTCGAGATTTTTCAAAAGAAACTATTTTAATGATTAAACGCGCATATAAAGCTGTATATAGAAGTGATTTAACTGTTGATGAAGTCGTTATGTCTCAACGAGAACAATGTAAAAAAGTGCCTGAGTTAGCAAAATTTATTGAGTTTATTCAACACTCTTCTCGCGGTATTATCCGTTAATTAAATTATTATCGATTTACTCTTGTGAATAATCTAACCAAATCAGCGTTAATTCAAAATAAATCAAATATTTCTCCTGTGTTTGCGATTGTTGTTGGTGAACATTCGGGGGATACTTTAGGTGCAGGCTTGATGTCTGCACTCTTGCAAAAATATCCACAAGCAAAATTTGTTGGTATTGGTGGTCCTAAAATGAATAAGCTGGGCTTTAAAAGCTTGTTTGCTATGGACGAATTGTCGGTTATGGGTATTTTTGAAGTACTTGGGCGAATTCGCCGCTTGTTAACTATTCGAAAATCACTTATCCATTATTTTATTGAGCACAAACCTGATGTTTTTATTGGTATTGACGCACCAGATTTCAATTTAACGCTAGAGTTGCGATTAAAAACACATGGAATTAAAACTGTTCATTATGTTAGTCCTTCAGTTTGGGCATGGCGTGAAAAGCGCATTTTTAAAATTGAAAAAGCCACTAATATGGTATTGTCGTTATTACCTTTTGAAAAGGCGTTTTACGATAAGCATAATGTCCCTTGTACTTTTGTCGGTCATCCCTTAGCTGATGATATCCCGCTTGTCTCAGACAAAATAGAGGCTCGCCGCAACTTAAATCTAGGTGAACATGGTAATATTTTAGCGCTAATGCCGGGCAGTCGTAGTGGTGAATTAGTCCGTTTAGTTGAGCCATTTTTGCAAACAGCGCAACAATTATATCAACAAGATGACACACTGGTTTTTGTAGTTCCAATGATTTCAGAAAAACGAGCAGAACAGTTTAAAACAATTCATCAACGAATCGCACCTCAATTACCGGTAAAAATAATCATTAATAAAACACAACAAGTGATTGCCGCGAGTGATTGTTTGTTAATAGCATCAGGTACGGTAACGTTAGAGGCCGCTTTAATTAAACGACCTATGGTTATTTGTTATAAATTTAATCCACTTACATATCATCTATTTAAAGGTTTTGTAAAACTAAAGTGGTTTTCTTTACCTAACTTATTAGCAAATAAAACGTTGTTACCAGAACTATTACAAGAACAGGTCAACGTTAACGATATTTTGCCCTTGGTAAAAGAACGTTTATATCATGATCAAACCGTGCTTAATGACTCTTTTACTAATATGCATTTACAATTAAAACAAAATGCCAGTGAACAGGCTGCAAATGCTGTGGTGGAGCTGTATCAAAATGAAAAATGAAGTGCTGGATGAGCAAGTTGATAATAAAGAAATTGGCAAAAAAATCACTAAAAAAAATATTCGAAAAACCAGCGCATCTAAAAAAATATGGCCTGTTTTTGAATACCCAATAGCATATTGCATCGCTGGTGTTGATGAAGTAGGGCGTGGGCCTTTAGTCGGTGATGTGGTAACAGCAGCAGTCATTTTAGATCCAGATAACCCCATTGACGGTTTAATGGATTCAAAAAAGCTTTCTGAAAAAAAACGCAAAGTATTAGCTAAAATAATTAAAGAAAAAGCCATTGCATGGTCTATTGGTCGTGCTAGTCCTGAAGAGATAGACACCTTAAATATTTTACATGCCACTATGTTAGCGATGCAACGTGCGGTGCAAACATTATCGGTAACACCTGATTTTGTATTGGTTGATGGTAACCGTACACCAACATTTATTGGTGAAAAGGGTAATATAAAAGCAAAAGCGGTAATAAAAGGTGATGATCGTGTTAGTGAAATTAGTGCTGCTTCAATTATTGCAAAAGTCGCTCGTGATGATGAAATGATTGCCCTTGACGTACTTTATCCTGAATATGGTTTTGCTCAACATAAAGGTTACCCAACTAAAGTTCATTTGGAAAAAATAATTGAACATGGTGTACTTGATTGTTATCGACAAAGCTTTAAGCCGGTTGCCAATGTGATTGCAACTCAAGGTATAAAGCGCTCATGAATGAAATAGTGGTTACCGATAGTATCAAATTTGAAGATCCTAAATTTATTCATTTACGCATTCACAGTGATTACTCTATGTGTGATGGCTTAAAAAAAGTTAAGCCTATTATTGCGAAAGCCGCCGATTTAAAAATGCCAGCATTGGCACTTACCGATCAAACAAATTTATGTGGCTTGGTAAAGTATTATCACGCTGCACATAATGCGGGTATTAAAGCAATTGTAGGTAGCGATTTTTGGGTAAAAAGTGAAGAATTAGGCGATGAATTATCTCGTTTAGTTATTTTAGCTAGTGATAATGAGGGTTATAAAAACTTAACCGAATTAATATCTAAAGCTTATTTACGGGGTCACGTACAAGATAAAGCGGTTATCGACAAAGAATGGCTTATTGAATATGCGCAAGGGCTTATTCTTTTATCCGCAGGTCGTGAAGGCGATATTGGTAAAGCGTTGCTAAAAGGTAATAATGCCTTAGTTGATAGAATGGTGTTATTTTATCAGCAGCATTTTAAAAATAATTTTTTTCTCGAACTTATTCGTACCAATCGTACTGATGAAGAAAATTATATTCATTTAGCAATTGAGTTAGCGCAACGTTATAAATTACCCGTTGTTGCTAGCAATGAAGTGATGTTTCTAAGTCCTGATGATTTTGATGCTCACGAAATACGCGTTGCCATTCACGATGGTTTCACGCTTGATGATAAACGTCGCCCTAAACGTTACAGTCCTGAACAATACTTACGTACAGAAGCAGAAATGCTTGAGTTGTTTGAAGATATTCCTGAAGCCCTAACCAATAGTGTTGAAATTGCTAAACGGTGTAATGTTACTGTGCGCTTAGGAGAATATTTTCTTCCAGATTTTCCCACCGACGGGTTAGATATTAAAGACTTTTTGGTTAAAGTCTCTGAAGATGGATTAGAACAACGTTTAGCCTTTTTGTTTGATACTAATGCGGATGATTTTGCTGAAAAAAGAAAACCGTACGATGAGCGTTTAGCGATTGAACTTGAAGTTATTAATAACATGGGCTTCCCCGGTTATTTCTTGATCGTAATGGAATTTATTCAATGGAGTAAAGATAATAATATTCCAGTAGGGCCAGGGCGTGGTTCAGGTGCAGGTTCGCTGGTGGCTTATGTACTTAAAATTACCGACCTTGATCCTCTAGAGTTTGATTTGCTTTTCGAGCGATTCTTGAATCCTGAGCGGGTATCTATGCCCGATTTTGATATTGACTTTTGTATGGATAGGCGTGATGAAGTCATTGATCATGTTGCACAAATGTATGGTCGTGATGCAGTATCTCAAATCATCACCTTTGGTACGATGGCAGCAAAAGCAGTAATACGTGATGTTGGTCGTGTGCTTGGACATCCTTATGGTTTTGTTGACCGAATTTCAAAGTTAATACCACTCGATCCAGGAATGACACTCGCTAAGGCATTTGAAGCCGAACCAAAATTACCAGAAATGTATGCACAAGACAGCGATGTAAAAGATCTTATTGATATGTGCCGTATACTTGAAGGTACAACACGAAATGCCGGTAAACATGCTGGTGGTGTTGTTATATCGCCAACTACTATAACCGATTTCTCGCCAATTTATTGTGACGATGAAGGTAAGAATCCGGTTACGCAATTTGACAAAAACGATGTTGAAGACGCGGGTTTAGTGAAATTTGATTTTCTAGGATTACGTACGCTAACTATATTGCAATGGGCAATAGAAATGGCGGACAAAAAATTGCTGGAAGCAGGCGAAAAACCCATTGATATTATAGGGATTAATTTAGAAGATCCGGCTAGCTTTAAATTACTTTTAAATTCGGAAACCACCGCTGTATTTCAATTAGAATCCAGTGGCATGAAATCACTTATCTCAAAGCTTAAACCTGATTGCTTTGAAGATATTATTGCATTGGTCGCACTATTTCGCCCTGGCCCTTTACAATCAGGAATGGTTGATAACTTTATTGAACGTAAGCATGGTCGTGAAAAAGTTAGCTATCCTGATGAAACATGGCAACATATTGATTTAAAACCGATATTAGAACCAACTTACGGCATTATTTTATATCAAGAACAAGTAATGCAAATAGCGCAAGTGCTTGCCGGTTATTCGCTTGGTGGTGCTGATATGCTACGTCGAGCTATGGGTAAGAAAAAACCTGAAGAAATGGCTAAGCAACGAGCAGGCTTTGAAGAGGGGGCGGTTAATCGCGGTGTTGACGGCGAACTTGCGATGAAAATTTTCGACTTAGTGGAAAAATTTGCAGGTTATGGTTTTAATAAATCGCATTCTGCTGCTTATGCGCTAGTTTCTTATCAAACATTATGGATGAAAACACATTACCCTGCGCCGTTTATGGCTGCAGTAATGTCGGCGGATATGGATAATACTGACAAAATTGTTACCTTGGTAGATGAGTGTAACAATATGGGGTTAAATTTATTACCACCTGACGTAAATTCTGGACAATATAAATTTACCGTTAATGATGATAATCAAATAGTGTATGGCATTGGTGCAATAAAAGGTGTTGGAGAAGGGCCGATAGAAGCGATTATTGCTGCTCGTGAAAGTGGTGGTGAGTTTACCGATTTATTCGATTTTTGTGCCCGTTTAGATTTAAAGAAAACTAATCGTCGTGTATTAGAGCGCCTAATTAAAGCCGGTGCTATGGATGCTTTAGGGCCCCAACTATCACTAAATAAAAAACAGAGAACGCCACACCGTGCAGCAATGTTTGCTAGTTTAAATGATGCAATAAAAGCAGCAGAGCAACATGCAAAAGCTGAGTTATTAGGACAAAATGATTTGTTCGGTTTAATTAATGATGAACACCAAGAGGAACGTCAAAGCTTTAAAAGTGTCGTTCCTTGGTCTGAAGAAGTTTGGCTTGCTGGTGAAAAAGAAACGTTAGGTCTGTATTTAACAGGGCACCCAATCAATCGTTATTTAAAAGAAATTAAGCATTATTCTTCTGGCCGCTTAGTTAAGCTTCAACCAACTAATAAAGATGTTAATTCTGTTGCAGTCGGTTTAGTGATTGGTGTGCGAGTTTTAGTGAATAAACGTGGTCGTCGTTGGGCATTAGTTACCCTTGATGATAAAAGTGCACGAATGGATATTCGTTTGTTTCCTGATGATTATGATACTTTTGCTGAAATACTCGTAAATGATGCTATTTTAGTTTGTAGTGGACAGGTCAGCTTTGATGATTACTCCGGTGGTATTACAATGACTGCCCGTGATATCATGCCTATTGTGCAAGCACGGGAAAAATATGTAAAATCGTTAGATATTCAGATAAATAAAACTGATATATCTAGTAATTTTCTTAACCAATTTAATCAAGTTCTTACTCCATATAAAGAAGGAACTTGTCCTGTTCGAGTTTATTACCAGCGGGAAGAAGCGCAGGCAATGCTTGAATTAGGTGTACAATGGCGAATTACCCCAGCAGATAGCTTATTACACGAGCTTAAAACCCTGTTAGGTGATGATAATATCGCTTTACAATTTAACCAATAATAAAGCGGAAGCGCTTTTTAGCTGACTATAGTTCCAATAAGTTAGAACAAATATATAAGTCAAAAAATAGGTAAAATCCAATGTCATTAAGTTTTTTAGATTTTGAGCAACCCATTGCTGAATTAAATGCACAAATTGAAGAATTAGTACTAGTTAATAATGGTCAGGATTTAAATCTTGATCTTGAAGAGCAAATTTCTCAGTTAAAGGAGAAATGCCAAGAGCAAACCAAGAAAATTTTCTCTAATTTAGAACCTTGGCAAGTAGCACGAGTAGCTCGTCATCCACAGCGTCCTTATACGCAAGACTATATTGATCTTATGTTTACAGATTATGATGAACTTTGTGGTGATAGAACTTATGCTGATGACAAAGCGTTAATTGGTGGTACAGCTCGTTTAGATGGTAAACCTGTGATGATTATTGGTCATCAAAAAGGTCGTAATACGGCTGAAAAAGTTAAACGTAATTTTGGTATGCCGCGTCCTGAAGGATATCGTAAAGCATTGCGCTTAATGGAAATGGCAGAGCGTTTTAACATGCCTATTATCACTTTTATTGATACGCCAGGTGCTTATCCTGGCATTGGTGCAGAAGAGCGAGGTCAAAGTGAAGCTATTGCGCGTAATTTAAAAGTAATGTCGCGTTTAAGTGTGCCCATTATTTGTACCGTGGTTGGCGAAGGGGGTTCTGGTGGTGCGTTAGCAATAGGTGTTGGTGATAAAGTTAATATGCTTAAATATTCAACTTATTCCGTTATTTCACCAGAAGGGTGTGCGTCTATTTTGTGGAAAACGGCTGAAAAAGCATCGACGGCTGCTGAGGCTATGGGGATTACTGCAGAACGATTAAAAGAGTTAGATTTAATTGATAATATTATTGAAGAACCACTAGGTGGCGCACATCGTGATATGGAGCAAATGGCCGCTGAATTAAAACAAGCGTTGAAAACTGATTTAACTTCGCTAGAGAGTTTGTCAAAAGAAGAGCTCATTGAAAAACGTTTCGATCGTTTAATGTCTTTTGGTTACTGCTAAATTTGTCAGCATCTATAATTTTAAATAATTTAGAGCAATTTTTGGCTGATCGCTCTGATCAGCCAATACTTATCGCCTACAGTGGTGGTGTCGATTCGCAAGTTTTACTCAACGCATTAGTAACATTAAAATCCTCAAATAAAATTCAAAATACACTCCGTGTTTGTCATGTAAATCATGGTTTAAGCGCTAATGCTGAAAAATGGCAGCAATTTGCTGTGCAGCAATGCCAAATTCAAGGTGTTGAACTCTCTATTTGTGCGGTAAATATAGAGCGTAAAAACCAACAAAGTCTTGAAGCACTCGCACGAGATGCTCGTTATCGAGCTTTGCAAAATACCGCTAAGAAGCTTGCCGATAAAAATGTGATTATAATGACTGGCCATCATCAAGATGATCAATGTGAAACATTTTTACTCGCTTTAAAACGAGGTTCGGGTTTAAAAGGGTTAAGTGCAATGAGCCCTAGCGCTAAATTGGGAGACCATCTATTGGCGCGACCATTACTTAATTGCTCACGTGCTGATATTGAACATTATGCCAATATAAAAAAATTAACGTGGGTCGAAGATGAGTCAAATAAGGAGACTCGTTTTGATCGTAATTTTTTACGCCAAAATATTATTCCATTATTAACGCAGCGTTGGCCAAGCATTAATGTAGCTATTGAACGTAGTAGTCAACATTGTCAAGATGGACAAGCATTAATTGAAGAACTGGCACAAATAGATCTAAAAACATGCTTAACAGGTAATGACAATAGTAATGAACCTGTTTTGGCTGTAACCCCCTTACTTAAGTTATCCTCTTTGCGTATTAATAACTTGTTACGTTATTTTATTGCACAGCAGGGACTATTAATGCCAAGTAGGGAGCAACTAAAACAAATTACACAGCAATTAACAGCCATTACAGATAAGTCACCACATATTAATGTTGGTGACTATAGTGTTAGACGCTTTAAAGAACATTTATTTATAACGAAAAAATTTGTTGATTTGCATGATGTTGTGATCCAACTACCGTTGGATATATCAAACCTTAATAAAGTTACAATAGTTAATGAAACGATTAAATTACCAGATGGTTTAGGGCAGTTACAGCTAAATTTGAAAACTGATAACTTTATATTAGAAAAGACTAATAACAAAAAAATTGTACAGATTAAAGCTCCAGTAAGTAATGAACACATCACTATTCGTTTTAGCCATAATAACCCAAGATGTTTGCCTGATTATCGTCAACATAGTCGACCGTTAAAAAAAATATTACAAGAGCTAAATATCGCACCGTGGCAACGAAAACGAATTCCTTTTATTTATTACAATGATACCTTAGTTGCCGCTTTAGGTTTATTTGTCTGTAAAGATTTTGTAAGTAATACTTTATTTGAAAATCACCAACCAGTTATAGAAATTAACTGGTTGGTATCGTAAAGGCCGTTTTAATTGTACTAAAGCGTATGCGAATAAACTTATTTTGTTAAATGATGCGACGCAGCAGCTGAAAATACTACATCGGTAGAGCTGTTTAAAGCGGTTTCAGCAGAGTCTTGAATCACGCCAATAATAAAGCCAATCGCCACTACCTGCATAGCAATATCTGTATTGATACCAAACAAACCACACGCAAGTGGGATTAATAACAATGAACCACCGGCGACACCTGATGCACCACAAGCCGAAATTGAAGCAATAATACTGAGAAGTATTGCGGTAGCAAAATCGATATCAATATGTAGGGTATGTGCAGCAGCCAGTGTTAAAACTGTAATAGTTATCGCGGCACCAGCCATATTAATGGTCGCACCTAATGGAATGGCAACTGAATATGTATCTTCGTGTAACTCTAGTTTTTTGCATAATGCCATATTTACCGGAATATTAGCGGCAGAACTACGAGTGAAAAATGCGGTAATGCCCGATTCACGTAAACAGGTAAATACTAAGGGGTATGGATTTTCCTTAGTAACTAAAAATACAATCAAAGGATTAATTAATAAAGCAACAATTAGCATTGAACTAACCAATACCATGACCAAATGGCTAAATTCACCTAGTGCTGAGAATCCTGTGGTGGCGATGGTGTTAGCAACTAAACCTAGAATCCCTAAAGGAGCAAAACGGATCACTAGTTTTACAATGCTTGAGATTGCCTCAGCTAAATCATGCACCATGTTCTTTGTTGAATCATGAGATTTTTTAAGTGCAAAGCCTAATCCTAATCCCCACGCTAAAATACCGATAAAATTACCTGTAGCAATTGCATTAATAGGGTTGTCGACAATTTTAAATGCTAACGTAGATAATACTTCACCTAATCCTTGTGGTGGATTAGCACTAGCGCCTGCTAAATCTAATGTTAATGTTGTCGGGAAACTAAAACTCATTAGTACCGCGATGAACGCTGCGCTGAATGTACCCACTAAATATAACAATATAATAGGTTTTAATTTTGCATCGCTATTTGTTTTTTGATTTGAAATGGAAGACGTCACTAATATTAAAACTAAAATAGGTGCAACAGCCTTTAAGGCACTAACAAATAAACTACCTAACATAGCAAAAGATTTTGCAGTTTCAGGAGTGATTATCGCGAGTAATGTACCCAAAATAATGGCAATAATAATTTGATTAACTAAGCTGGTTTTTCGAAGTTTTTGAAAAAATGAATTGTTAGATGGTGATATATCAGTCATTTATTTACCTTTTTTATAATTATTATAGCTATGTTCCTTTTAGCAATTATGCCTATTATCATTGAATTGTGCTTTTTCGCCAACCGTTATTTTTATGTCGCAATTTTACTGAGAGTAACTTTTCTATTTGGTGAAAAAAGCGCATAATACGCGCAAAAATTTTTATGACTTAGGATTTTCATATGTCAACTGAGCAAGCCTTAAAAAATCGCAGTAATAGCAGCTGTGAATTATGTACTTCATCTGATAATTTAGCTGTATTTCCTGTACCACCCACAAGTGATTTAAGCGTACAACAAAGTGTTTATCTTTGTAATATTTGTTTGAGCCAAATTCAAGGTGATAACGACTTAGATACTAATCATTGGCGTTGTTTAACTGACAGTATGTGGAATCAAGAACCGGCAGTACAAGTCATGGCTTATCGTATGCTACATAAATTATCTTCAGAGAGTTGGGCACAAGATGCACTCGATATGATTTATTTAGAAGATGAAGTTCGTACATGGGCAGAACAAGGTATTGCGGCAGAAGCAAGTAATGGCCCTACACGTGATAGCAATGGCGCCGAGCTTAAAGCGGGTGATAACGTTACGTTAATTAAAGATTTAAAAGTTAAAGGCGCTGGATTTACGGCTAAACAAGGTACTATGGTACGTAATATATCATTAACAGATAACCCTGAGCACATTGAAGGAAAAATCAACGGTAGCCAACTTGTTTTAGTTGCCTCTTACATGAAAAAAGCATAAGTCGCTTTTTAAAAACGCTAAAATAAGGTATTTAGGGATGGAAAAAGTTCGTTTAACCCAATATTCTCACGGCGCAGGTTGTGGATGTAAAATTGCACCAGCGGTACTTGATGATATGCTGAAATCATCCCTAGCCTTACCGGACTATCCTCAATTATTGGTTGGTAATCAAAGTAAAGATGATGCCGCTGTTTATGATATAGGGCATGGACAAGCGGTTATTTCTACTACAGATTTTTTTATGCCAATTGTAGATGATGCCACCGATTTTGGAAAAATAGCTGCCTGTAACGCCATTAGTGATGTTTACGCTATGGGCGGTAAGCCACTGATGGCTATTGCTATTTTAGGTTGGCCTGTTGCTAAACTTTCAACTGAAGTGGCAAAACAAGTGCTTGATGGAGCACGTGAAATTTGCATGGAAGCGGGTATTCCATTAGCCGGCGGACATTCAATTGATGCGCCTGAACCTATTTTTGGTTTAGCTGTTACTGGTATTGTAGAAACAAAAAAAGTTAAAAAAAATAATCAAGCTAAGGATGAGGATTTATTGTATTTAACTAAACCGTTAGGCATTGGCATTTTGGCTACTGCTGAAAAGCAGCAACAGTTATTACCTGAGCATGCTCATTTAGCACCTAATGCGATGAAAAAGCTAAACAATGTCGGTATGGCATTCGCCGAGTTGCCTGCGGTGCATGCGATGACCGATGTTACTGGATTTTCATTACTAGGCCATTTACTTGAGGTTTGTCAAGGTAGTGAGTTAGCTGCAGAGCTTTATTTTGATAAAATCCCTACGTTTGAACCATTGCCTTATTATATCGAAAAAGGTTGTTTACCCGGTGGGTGTCAGCGAAATTTTGATAGTTTTGGGGCTCATGTTTCATCATTATCTAATTTACAAAAAGCAATACTTTGTGATCCGCAAACTAGTGGTGGTTTGTTGGTTACAGTAGCACTACAGCAACAACAAGCTTTTGAGCAATATGCTCAAAAACAAGGTTTGTCGTTGAAGCCTATTGGTCGGTTAGTCAAAAAGCAGACCTTAATTACAATTAAGGTTAGTTAATGACTGCTAACTTGGTAAATCACCAAAAAGAAAATTCTCAGCAGCATTACCAGCAAATTTTTTCACAACAAAAACCATTATTAGATTTGCGTGCACCTGTTGAATTTAATCAAGGGGCATTTTCTCAAACAATTAATTATCCATTAATGAATGATGAAGAAAGAGCTCTGGTAGGTACTTGTTATAAACAACAAGGACAAAGCGCTGCAATAAAACTCGGCCACCAATTAGTTTCTGGGCAAACTAAAGAACGTCGTTTAGCACAATGGTTAGAGTTTTGTAAGCTAAATCCAGAGGGCCTAATTTATTGTTTTCGTGGAGGTTTACGTTCGAAAACAGTTCAACAGTGGTTAAAAGATTGTGGTGTTGAATATCCTATAGTGCAAGGTGGCTATAAAGCATTACGTGGTTTTTTACTTGAACAAATCGACAACATTGCTAAACATCCACTAGTTCTTTTAGCGGGTAATACTGGTTCTGGTAAAACTACATTATTACAACATTGCCATAATAGTTTAGATTTAGAAGGAGCCGCTCACCATAGAGGTTCTAGTTTTGGAGCTTATGTTGATCCGCAATCGACACAAATTCATTTTGAAAATACGTTAACTGAACAATACTTGTGTCGAAAATTTACTAGCGTTGAGCAAAGCATAGTGCTTGAAGATGAGGGGCGTTTGGTTGGGCATGTGCATTTGCCTTTATCATTAGTTACAGCCATGCAAAATGCTGATGTAGCCGTAATTGAACAACCTTTTGATTATCGACTTGAGCGGTTATTTAAAGAGTATATTGTTGAAATGTTTGCTCAATTCAATCAAAAGCAAGATCTTCAACAAGGTATAAAACTTTTTAATAATTATTTAACTCAGGGATTATATCGCATAAGAAAAAGGTTAGGGACACAGCGTTATATTACTTTGTCTACAGCTATGGAACAGGCCTTTGTTACGCAAACAAGCGACAATATGCGCGGCCATTTAAATTGGTTAGCCCCGCTATTACAGCACTATTATGATCCTATGTATCAATATCAATTAGCTCAAAAAGAAGCACGTATAGTTTTTCGTGGTAATCAACAACAATGTCTTGAGTATTTACAGAGTTATTAAATCATTATCTAATTAGTGCAATACCTATTATAATGCGCGGCAATTTTAGTTGATTGATTTTAGGTAGTGTTATGAGTGTTGATGCAATAGGTTTGCCCGCAGAACTGTTAAAGGCGGTTAAAGCTTGTGGTTATAAAAATTTAACCCCTATTCAACAAAAGGCGATCCCTGAGATCCGCAAGGGTTATGATCTGATTGCCACTGCGCAAACAGGTACAGGTAAAACGGCCGCTTTTTCCTTACCATTACTTGAACTGTTATTAAAACAATCAACCGCTATAAGTGATAACTCTACACCTAAATTAAAAGCATTAGTGTTAACACCAACACGAGAATTAGCAAGGCAAGTTTTTGAAAATATTCAGAGTTATAGTCAATACACCTCTTTAAAAACGGCGGTAGTTTATGGTGGAGGCGCAATGCCATCACAAAGCCAAACTTTAAAAGCGGGTGTTGATGTATTGGTAGCAACACCCGGACGATTATTAGAGCATGTTGCCTTAAACAATGTGAATTTAGCACAAATTAAATTTTTAGTGTTAGATGAAGCTGATCGTATGTTAGATATGGGATTTCTAACCGATATTGAAAAAATACTCGTATCAATTAAACATCAATATCAAACGGTACTTTTTTCAGCAACATTTTCTAATAAAGTTAAATTATTAACAAAACAGTTTTTGAAAACACCTAAAACCATCGAAATATCGAAGCAAAACTCAACTTCAGGTAAAGTCAAACAACAAGTTTATTGGGTAAGTGAAACACGTAAACGCGAATTGTTATCTGAATTAATTGGCGTTAATAACTGGCAACAAGTATTGGTGTTTGCTGGTACAAAAGAAAGTGCAAATATACTCGCTAAAGAATTAAAACTTGATGGTATTAAAGCGACGTTATGTCATGGTGATAAATCGCAAGGTTCACGTAACAAAGCACTTGAACAGTTTACTGAAGGTAAAGTGCGAGTTTTAGTGGCTACCGATGTCGCTGCACGAGGATTGGATATTACTGATCTTGCTTATGTGGTTAACTTCCATTTACCCTTCTTAGCTGAAGATTATGTTCATCGTATTGGTCGTACCGGCAGAGCCGGTAAATCTGGGACAGCCATCTCATTAGTTAGCCCTAAAGACGCAAAATTTTTAGATAATATTGAAGAGTTAATTGGTCGTACATTTGAACGTATTGTCTTGCCTGGTTATGAATTCGATCAGTTGTCAGAAATAAACGTTAAAAAAGCGAACCAAGGCGAGAAAATTTCAGGAAAAAATCGATATCGTGCAGCGCAAGAAAAAAATCAAGCACTAGTACGAAAAAATAGTGGCGCAGATGTATCATCAAATAGTGGCAATAAAGAGAAAACAAAAATTAAAGCTAAGGCTAAAGGGAAAAAAACTAAATTAGCTAAAAAAAGAAAATAGCTCTGAAGTAAATACCCTAAAATTTCAATTTAGAATAAAGATTACTAAATGTTATTTTTTAATTGAATGGTGTTAGATTAACAGAATTTAATACTTGTTGATCTTCTCCCATGCCACCTAAGGTGATCAGCTTACCCTCTAAATAAAGTAAACCGCGATGATCCATCGAGGCATGTTTTGTGATTTTAATTTGCCATTGTTGTGTTGCTAAATCAAAAATCCATACTTTATTACTAGGCTGTGCTGGCTTGCCGTTATAACCCATACCATTATAATTATATGGGTTTTCGCTTCCGCCAAGAAAAACGATTTGTTGTTGCTTAGTAAGGCCAATAGCAGCCATACGGTAGCGTGCTCGTTGAACTGGATGAACAATTACTCGCCAATCAATTTCAAAGGGCTTATTTTTATTAATAACGCCCAAATAACAGGCGGCTTCACGTTGATAACTGCGCTTAGTGTTTTTATATACTTTTATCGCCACGCCATCACAAACCAGTATTTTGTTATCTACTATGCCGCCAGCATGCCCAAAAACTGGCTTCCCAGGAAATGGCGTTGCCTGCTGCCAGTGATTAGTTTCAGTGTTATAAACTTGTACTAAATTTACATTACCGCTGTTGTGCCACCCACTAATTAAATAAATTAATTTATTTTGATAGGGTAGGGCAACACTGTCATCAACGGATACTGGCATTGGCGCAAGTAGTTGATAGGTATTAGTTAATATATCGTAAGTATAGACATCGGCTATTGAAACTTCACTGTGATCTTTAGCTACGGTATAACCACCAAAAATAAAAACTTTATCTTTTATTGTGGTAGCAACACTAGCTAATCGACCGACTAATCCCTTTGTTAAGATTAAATTTTCTTTAGATAAAGGGACTGGAGCAATACTATGCCATTGCCTCTTTTTTACATTATATATATAGGCCTTATTATGAACATCTTGATAAGTTTTATTTTTTGATAAACCTGAAAAGGAAAGAAAATAATCGTTACCATTAATATTCACTTGTGTTACCGCGTTATTAGTTAACGCATTAGGAATAGTAGAATACTCAGCAGCTACTATTCTAGTCGAATAAGAAATAATACCAAGTAAGAATAATGTGTTTATTACGTGCATATTTTATCTTGTCATTTTTTTCACAAACACCACCACGAATAACGCAATGGTAAAACTTCCGGTAAAGGCTTCAAAAGCGGCAACCGCTCTTGATATACCAACTGGAGTGAAATCACCATAGCCGAGGGTAGTAAAAGTAACTACCGAATAGTATAAAGAAGAGAAAAATATTTCAGTGTTTTTTTCAAAGCTATATTCAAATTCAAGGTATTGAATTTCACCTTCAAAGTTTAATCCGGTAAACATGTAGATAAAAGCGCAGCAAACAATTAATGCAAGAGAAAAACTTACAATACGAAGCGGTGCTTCACCATAACCACAAAAGATATCAATTAATTTTGAAAAAAATCGCTGGCTACTATATCTAGGTAATTGTAAGCGTCGCATAGTTAGTTCTTTTTGAATAAGTTCACCTGATAATGTGAACATGCCTTCTTGTTCACTATGTTTACGTAAATCACGGTAAATTTCTTCAGCTTGTTCTAAGTAATCGATGGCGGTTATTTGATCGTTATTTTCATATGACTGTTTAGCTTGTTGCTCTTGAAGTAATTTTTTACCAATTTGTATTTTTTCTATCTTACTTCCATACCAACGCACACCTAATAAATTAGCATTTAGTAACTTTACGCAATGAAGATTGGCACCACGTAAATCAGCTTTCATTAAACTTGCCTGATTTAATGAGGTGTTATAAAGGTGAGCATTACTTAAATCTGCGCGGTAAAAGTCGGCATAAGAAAAATCGTAACCAGTTTTATGATGATGGTTAACTAAATCAATTCCTGCGAGTTGTGCTTTTATTAAAATAACACCACGCAAAAAACCACCAGATTTAGCGTAATTTTCTAATCTTTCTTTTATATTATCTTGGGACTTATCAATAGATTGATCATGCCAATAGCAATGCTTTGAGTTTTGAACGACATTGGGACAGCAATGACCCTCTGGATCTTTATATTGGCAATGTTTTTCATTGTTATTCATAACGCTATATTATTATTTAATCAGTTTATCTTATTAAACTTAGTGTAGACTAATATAGCTTTGTTTTGGCATATACAAGAATTTTAAAATTAATTAGCTTTATTTTACTTAAAAGCGCTATTTTCTTTTGACACAGAGCGGTACTCGCTTTATTATGCGCGCCTTATGAAAAATCTTAAACTTCCGATAACAATAAATCCATTTAAGAGTTCACAGCGTAATTTAGTTTGTGATGGGTATTTTGAATTGTCGGAATTTGATAGACTGTGCGCTGCCACTGAAAAGTGTAGCGGGCAAATGAATGTTAAAATTCAATTCGGTGTTGATGAGCAAGGTCTGAATACTATTTCTGGTATTGCATCGACAACAGTTGGATTAACATGTCAGCGTTGTAATGAACTTTTTGAACAGCAACTAAGTGTTGATTTTATGCTTAGTCCTGTAAAAAAAGCCGAACAAGTTGACGAATTGCCATCATATTATGATGCAATAGAATTAGATGAAAATGGTGAAGTTAACTTGCGAGAATTAGTGGAAAGCGAATTGTTATTAGCTATACCATTAATTCCTAAGCATGAGCTCGACGATTGTCAAGCTCCTGCTAATAGTACCTGGGGTGAGTTACCAGAAGAGCTTGATAAACCGAATCCATTTGACGTATTGAAACAATTTAAGTAATTAAACGATTTTAGGAGTAGGGCAATGGCTGTTCAAAAGAGCAAAAAATCTCGTTCAAGACGTGGTATGCGCCGTTCACATGACGCATTAACCGCAGAAAATTTATCAGTAGATCCAGTTTCTGGTGAAACTCACCGTCGTCACCATGTAACAGCCGATGGCTTTTACAAAGGTGAAAAAGTAATCGCTAAGTAAGCATTGCTTTGACAAATCTAACCTTGGCGTTAGATGTTATGGGGGGCGATAAAGGCCCCCATGTAACAATCCCTGCTGCGTTGCTTGCTATTAAGCAAATTCCCAATCTCCACCTTATTCTTTGTGGTGATGAACATATTGTTAATTCTATATTAATCGAACATCAGCAACAAAATAATTCCCAACTTACGATCTGTGCATCAACGCAAACTGTTGATATGTGCGATAAGCCTGCGCATGCAATTCGGTTTAAAAAAGACTCTTCAATGCGTAAAGCATTAGACTTAGTTGCCTCACATAAAGCGCAAGCATGTGTGAGTGCTGGCAATACAGGTGCTTTATTTGCGACGGCTCATTTTGTTCTAAAAAATATTTCTGGAGTTGAACGCCCTGCTTTAATCACATCATTGCCAACGCATGATGAAAAAAAGCATGTTTTTATGCTGGATTTAGGCGCCAATGTTTTTTGCGATTCGCATGTTCTTTATCAATTTGGTTTGATGGGGTCGGTCATGGCAGAAATCGTTGAAGGTATTAAAACTCCAAGGGTTGCCTTGCTAAATATGGGCGAAGAAGAAATGAAGGGGAGTGATAATATTAAACAAGCGGCAATACAATTGTCGGCAAATAAAGATATTAATTATGTTGGTTTTGTTGAGGGCAATGATATTTTTACTAATAAAGCCGATGTTATTGTTTGCGATGGTTTTGTCGGGAATGTTGCGCTAAAAACTTGCGAAGGTGTCGCTAGAATGGTTTACCAAAAGTTTATAACTCATTTTTTTAATAATTTAACTGGAAAAATTTTAGGGAAATTATTAACGCCAACAATAAAAAAACTTTTTAAAACGTTGAACCCCGACCAGTACAACGGTGCAAGTTTGATAGGATTACGCGGAATTGTTGTTAAAAGCCATGGTAATGCTAATGAAAAGGCATTTTATAGCGCAATATTAGAAGCCGTGAGAGAAGTTGAACGCCAAGTTCCTGAAAAAATAAAAGCAAAATTGGAACAAAGCCTACACACTTGTGCTCATTAGCTTCATCGTTAATAACAGATTTTAAATGGACTAAGTAGCATTATTGCTATTAGTGTTAATATTCTTACAAAACTTTAGGTTATTATAATGCAAAATAATTTAGCGTTTGTCTTCCCCGGACAAGGTTCGCAAAGTGTCGGTATGCTTGCCGATTTTAGTGATAATGAAATCGTACAACAAACTTTTCAACAAGCATCAGAGGCATTAGGTTATGATCTTTGGCAATTAATTAGCCAAGGACCGGCTGAAAAACTTCACCAAACAAATTTTACTCAACCCGCATTATTAACCACAAGTGTTGCCTTATATCGTTTATGGTTATCGCAAAGTTCAATTAAGCCAACATGGTTAGCGGGTCATAGTTTAGGTGAATATTCCGCGTTGGTTTGTAGTGATGTCATCAGCTTGGAACAAGCGGTTAAGTTAGTTGAAAAACGAGGTGAATTTATGCAAGCATCTGTGCCTGAAGGTGTTGGTGCTATGGCGGCTGTTATTGGCTTAGCTGATCAAGCGATTATTGAGGCATGTTCTAATGCCGCGGAAAATGAAGTGGTAAGTGCGGTTAATTTCAATTCGCCAGGGCAAGTTGTTATAGCGGGTCATAAAGCCGCCGTTGAACGAGCAAGTGAACTCTGTAAAGGCGCTGGTGCTAAACGGGTTTTACCTTTGCCTGTTAGTGTCCCATCTCATTGTGCATTAATGGTAGAGGCTGCAGATAAATTAGCGCAAGAGTTTAACCAAGTTGATTTTAGTCAACCTAGTATTCCTGTTATCAACAATGTTGATGTATCTATTGAAACTGATGTTTCAGCAATAAAACAAGCATTAGTAAAGCAACTATATAGTCCAGTTCGTTGGACTGAAACCATACAGAAACTAGTCGATAGTGGTGTTGATACTGTGCTAGAGATTGGTCCGAGTAAAGTATTGCAAGGATTAATGAAGCGTATTGATAAATCAATTAATTGTGTCGCTGTTAATGACAATGCGTCTTTAGTTAAAGCAACGGAATTGTTTAGTTAAGTTATCAGTAAGTATTTATAAGAGAGTAGGAATAATTATGTTTTCGTTAGAAGGTAAAGTCGCCTTAGTTACTGGCGCAAGTCGAGGTATTGGTAAAGCGATAGCGAGTCAATTAAAGAATTTAGGCGCAACAGTTATTGGAACAGCAACTTCACAAAATGGTGCTGATAATATTAGCGAATATTTAGGTGAAGGTAATGGCTTAATGTTAAACGTTACTGATAATGATTCAATTAAAGGCTTATTTGAAACGATTAAAGCCAATCATGATGGCGTTGATATTTTAGTTAATAATGCAGGTATTACGCGTGATAACTTAATGATGCGCATGAAAGACGAAGAATGGGATGATATTATTAATACTAATTTATCGTCGGTTTATCGCATTAGTAAAGCGGTATTACGTCCTATGATGAAAGCACGTTGTGGTCGTATTATTAATATTGGCTCTGTGGTTGGCACTATGGGTAACGCAGGTCAAGTTAATTATGCTACCTCGAAAGCTGGTTTATTAGGTTTTACTAAGTCGTTAGCTCGAGAAGTTGCTTCACGCGGTATTACTGTTAATACAGTAGCTCCGGGGTTTATTGATACTGATATGACCCAAACATTAACAGATGAACAAAAGGAAGGTATTTTTTCACAAGTGCCAGCCAATCGTTTAGGGAAACCAGAAGAAATTGCTAGTGCAGTTGCTTTTTTATCGTCAGATGCTGCTGCTTATATAACAGGTGAAACTCTGCATGTTAATGGCGGTATGTATATGGTTTAACCTTAACGGTTAAACCAATAAAAAAGTTAAGAATTTAATTCTTTAAAGTAAACACAAACACACTATTTTCTTGCATTACAGAGTAAAATAGGTGTAAATATTGGATTGTTGACAGGTTAGACCAGCATAAAAAGAACGATAACTTACTTGCAAGCTAAGCTGTTGACGAATAAACTACACGCAATTTGAAAAATTGCACTTTCTAGTAAAGGAAAAAAAATGAGTAACATTGAAGAACGCGTAAGAAAAATTATTGTTGAGCAATTAGGTGTTAGCGAAGAAGAAGCAAAAAATGAAGCCTCTTTTGTTGATGATCTAGGTGCGGATTCTTTAGATACAGTAGAATTAGTTATGGCTTTAGAAGAAGAATTTGATACTGAAATTCCTGATGAAGAAGCTGAAAAAATTACGACTGTTCAATCAGCAATTGATTACGTTACTGCGAATCAATAATAACATAGTTGCACAATACGTTTGCTATTAACTAGCAAACGTTAAATATTATCAGGCGGTTTATTCCGCCTGATTTGTTTCTAGATTTTAATCAAATTATCGGAGGCAACTCTTCCTATGCGTCGTGTTGTAGTTACCGGTCTTGGTATGTTAAGCCCATTGGGCAATAACCCAGAAACCACTTGGAAAAACTTACTGCTTGGAAAAAGTGGTATTTCATTTATTGAACACTTTGATGTGTCTACTTTCCCTACTAGATTTGCTGGCACAATTAAAAACTTTAATTGTGAAGATTTTGGTTTGAGTAAAAAAGATGCCCGTAAAATGGATCTTTTTATTCAATATGGTCTAGCGGCTGGTACGCAAGCGTTTGAGGATTCAGGGCTTGAAATCACTGAACAAAATGCCAACCGAGTTGGCGTAGCTATTGGTTCAGGTATTGGTGGTTTAGGGTTAATAGAAGAAAACCATACCAAATACCTTAAATCAGGTGTGCGTAAATTATCACCATTCTTCTGCCCATCCACTATTTTAAATATGATTTCAGGGCAGCTTTCTATTAAACATGGCTTAAAAGGGCCTAATATTGCCATTGTTACTGCATGTACTAGTGGTGTGCATAATATTGGTCATTCGGCGCGAATGATTGCATATGGTGATGCTGATGTAATGTTAGCCGGCGGCGCTGAAAAAGCTTCAACAGAACTCGGTATTGGAGGGTTTTGTGCTGCGCGTGCGTTATCTACTCGTAATGATGCCCCACAACAAGCAAGTCGTCCTTGGGACAAAGACCGTGATGGTTTTGTACTCAGTGACGGGGCAGGCGTTTTAGTATTAGAAGAATACGAACACGCAAAAGCACGAGGTGCAAAAATTTATGCTGAGCTCAGTGGCTTTGGTATGAGTGCTGATGCGTACCATATAACATCACCTCCTGTTGATGGTGCTGGTGCTGCCTTAGCTATGGTAAATTGTATAAATGATGCAAAGATTGATAAAAACCGAGTGGATTATATTAATGCTCATGGTACTTCAACGAATGCTGGCGATAAAGCTGAAACTAACGCGGTTAAATCGGTTTTTGGTGAACAAGCTTATAAAATACCGGTAAGTTCTACTAAATCAATGACAGGACATTTATTGGGGGCTGCGGGTGCGGTTGAAGCTATTTTTACTATTCAAGCGTTAAACAGTGGTGTTATTCCTCCAACAATTAATTTAGATAACCCTGATGAAGGTTGTGATCTTGATTATGTGCCACACATTGCTCGTGATGTGAAGTTAGAGTATGCGTTATGCAATTCGTTTGGTTTTGGTGGAACGAATGGTTCGCTTTTATTTAAGAAGATTTAACTTGTTTTAAAACGTTTATGTTTTTATTAACAGTTCAATTTATTTGCAGCCTAAATACTGGTAAAGTATTTAGGCTTTTTTATTAATATATGTTTCATTTATGCTTTACTGTTCCGTTAATTATCAAGAAATAACTAACATTTCGAGCCAAGATCGTGGTTTATCCTATGGCGATGGTATATTTACTACTGGGAAAGTGTTAAATGGTGAATTTGAATTATTAACTCAGCATATAAATCGATTAAAATCTGCTTGCATAGCATTATCAATAGTATCTCCTAACTTTGTTGAGTTAAATAATAATATTAAAAATGTAGCTAAAAACTATACCTTAGCCGTACTAAAAGTGATTATTACTGCAGGAATTGGCGGTCGAGGGTATTCACGTCTTAGCATTGAGCAACCAACTATAATTATTTCAGTATTTGATTTTCCTAGGCATTATTTTGATTGGAAAAAACAAGGTATTAGCTTAGGTGAATGCCATTTACAACTTGGTGTTAATCCGATGTTATCGGGCATTAAACATTTGAACCGTTTAGAACAAGTATTAATTCGCCGAGAGTTAGATGCTTGTGCTGAAGATGATTTATTAGTGACGGATTTAAATGGTGTTGTTGTTGAAACTAGCTGCGCCAATGTTTTTTGGCTAAAGGACGATTTATGGCAAACACCGAATATTAGTTATTCAGGTATAGCGGGGTTAATGCGAGCTGAAATTTTAGCTCAAGTGGATAGTATCCAAATTGTTGATGCTAAGTTAACTGATTTAGTCGACGTTAAGGCAATATTTATTTGTAATTCAGTCATGGGGTTAGTTCCCGTTAATGAGTATAATAAAAAACGTCTTTCCATTAGTGCTGTAGATGCTTTTATCGCATCGTTTAATTTTAAATAGCCCTATTTATTTTACACTCATTTATGTTATGCGGATCTTTAATATTAATAAGCCAATTGCCAAGTTTTTTCTCTTTATTGTCTTAACCATTACTTTACTAGTCGCGGTCACTTTTAGTGTTTTTGAACAAAGAATAAATCAACCACTATTAATTAATAAAGCACAATTGTTAACAGTAAAAAATGGCACAACGGTAAGTAAACTTTCGCGGCAATTGATTGATAAAAAGTGGTTGAAAGAACGATTTTGGTTGCGAAATTATCCACGTTTTTTTTCTCAGTATGCTGATATAAAAGCAGGAAGTTATCAAATAACTCAAGGCACAACCCTTAAAAAGTTGTTAGCACAATTAGTTGCTGGTAAAGAATATCAATTTGAAATCACTTTTATTGAAGGTACAACTTTTAAGCAATGGTTAAAAAAGTTATCAATACAACCCTATATAAAGCATAATTTGGCGAAAAAGAGCATTGCTGAAATAGCACAATTACTAAATATTAAGCACGCTAATCCAGAAGGGCTATTTTTTCCTGATACTTATGCCTATACAGCTGGAACTGATGAGTTAACTTTACTACGTAGAGCACATAAAAAAATGCGTAGTCAACTTAATATTATTTGGAAAGATCGTTCAGTTGACTTACCTTTTGATAATTCATACCAAGCATTAATCATGGCTTCTATTATTGAAAAAGAAACCAGTAAGGTTGAAGAACAGCCATTGATTGCTGCCGTTTTCATTAATCGTTTAACAAAAAAAATGCGTTTGCAGACTGATCCTACTGTTATTTATGGTTTAGGTGAGCGTTATCAAGGGGATATTACACGTAAACATTTAAAAGAAAAAACGCCTTATAACACATATAAGATTAATGGTTTGCCACCAACGCCAATTGCTATGCCTGGCGTTTCGGCATTACAGGCTAGTTTGCATCCGGCACAATCAAATTATTTATATTTTGTTAGCCAAGGCAACGGTTATCATGTATTTTCAACCACGCTAAAAGCGCATAATAAAGCGGTAAAACGCTTTTTGCGTACCCAAAGGCAATTAATTAAACAGTAGGACAGCAATGCAGCGCGGAAAATTTATTGTAATAGAAGGTATGGAAGGCGCGGGTAAATCGTCAGCGATAGCGGTGGTTGAAGCTTTTTTAAAACAGCAATCAATTGCTTTTATTAATACCCGAGAGCCCGGAGGCACACCACTTGCCGAACAATTAAGAACGATTGTTAAAGCGGCGAATCATCAAGAAAAGGTAACGGAAGAAACCGAACTTTTTTTAATGTATGCAAGCCGCAGTCAGTTATTAGAAAATCGAATCTTGCCCGCTTTAGTTAAAGGAGAGTGGGTTATTGGTGACCGCCATGATTTAAGCTCGCGAGCTTATCAAGGGGGAGGTCGAAATATTTCAGATAAGACGCTTGATGCGATAAGAGAAGTAACACTTAAAGGCTTTAAACCTGATCTCACTTTATATTTAGATGTTAGCCCTGAAATCGGTTTAGCAAGAGCACGAGCGAGAGGCGATCTTGATCGCATTGAATTAGAACAAATTGATTTTTTTCATCGCGTACGTAATAAATATTGTCAACTAGCCGATGCAGATGACAATATTATTACCATTGATGCGAGTCAAGATATGCTTAAAGTTCATCACAATATTGAACAAGCCTTAACTCGATTTTTTAAAAATTTATCTTTTCATATAGAAAATAAATAATGAAAGCTTGGCTTAATCCAGTTCAACAACAATTAACACAGCTTATTACTCAGCAGCGTTTACCTCATGCGTTATTGATTCATGGTATGCCAAATTCTGGAAAACAACAATTAAGCGATTGGTTAATACAGTTATTACTTTGTCAGCAGCCGAAATCAATTGAAAATAAAGCGATTAATACAGCCTGTGGACATTGTAAAAACTGTTTGTTGTTTCTTAGTCACACTTACCCTGATCATAAAATGTTGATCACAGAAAAAGCAACGATTGGTGTCGATGATATTCGTGGTGTTAGTGCTTTTTTGGAAAAAACCGCTTTTTTTGGAAACGAAAATTCGTCCAATGATGAAAAAATGCTCTTTGGCTCTAATATGTCTGTAGGGCGAAAGACAATTGTTATCCCTAATGCTGAACAAATGACTATAGCGGCAGCAAATGCGCTGTTAAAAACCTTAGAAGAACCCAGTGATAACAGTGTAATTATATTATTAAGTACCGATGTTGATAGTTTATTAGCCACCATAATAAGCCGTTGCCGTATTATTTCATTACGACCTCCTGTTGGTAAAGCGTTAATGGGCGCTCAGGGAATAGAACAAGAGATAAGTACACTTGAACCGTTCGCCAATATTAGTCAGTTAGCTGAATTAAGTGATGCTGATATTAAGCAGCAACATGATGACTTTTTAGTGAAAATAATTCATTATTTACATTATCAGCAAGGGTTTGATGAAATCATTAGTCTATTCGTTAATAATCAACATGCTTATCGTTGGTTTGAAAAAGTTATTGTTAATTTAATGCGAGCACAAAATCAATGGCAAATTAGTCAACTTTTATCAAACATAGATGTGCAAGTAAGTGAAGAAATGATGTGGGCTCAACAGTTAGATAAACAATTGTTATGGCAAATTTATCAATTAATTTTAGCGGCTAATAAACAAGTAAAATTATTAGTGCAAGCTAATAAACAATTTGTTTATGAAAAATTATTGCTCAATTGCTCGGCAT
>Ga0316202_10000904_pt1 | contig 26691 bp, 20 predicted proteins | sample 3monrhotite_MG_FD_204934 | JGI IMG/M metagenome (GOLD analysis project Ga0316202, IMG submission 204934) | Microbial mat bacterial communities from mineral coupon in-situ incubated in ocean water Damariscotta River, Maine, United States -... | ecosystem: Environmental > Aquatic > Marine >... | reverse complement strand
TGCGTAGCTGTCGGCGGAGCCGCCAGCTCGCCTTGGACTAAGCCTTCGGCAGCGAGGTGAGCATGGGATCGCAGCCTCGAGTTCGGCCTCGCTTTGAGGTCGCTCAGATCCTGCGGGATCACGCCGCTGACTACCGCGCGCGTCGCGTCATGACCGAGGAGCAGCGCCGCGCAGTCTGGGCCATGGTCCATTGCCGGACGTCTGTTCTGGGTGGCCACCTCGATCGCTGCGACGCCTGCGACTACGTCCGTCCCGCCTACAACTCCTGCCGCCACCGGGCCTGCCCGAAGTGCCAGGGCCAGCGCCAGCAGGAGTGGATCGCCAAGCAGGTTGACCGCGCCCTGCCCGTTGCCTACAGCCACCTTGTGTTCACCCTGCCTGCTGAGCTGCGTCCCCTCGCCCGTGCAAACCCACGCGAGGTCTATCGAATCCTGTTCGCGGCGGCCTCGCGAACGGTCCAGCGTCTCGCCAAGGACCCGCGCCACCTCGGCGCGCAGGTCGGAATCACCGCCGTCCTTCACACCTGGACCCAGAGCCTGCACTACCACCCCCACGTCCACCTGATCGTGACAGCAGGTGGCCTGAGCAGGGACGGCCAGCGCTGGGTCCCGAACCGCTGGGGTGAGCGTTTCCTCTTCCCCGTTCGAGCCCTCTCGCGAGCCTTCCGTGGCGCCTTCGTCCGATCGCTTGTCCGGGCTCGTGCGCAGGGCAAGCTAGACCTCACCGCGGAGAACGTCACCGAGCTGGCCGACGACGAGGGCTTCGCGGATCTCAAGCGCGACCTTTACGCGAAGGACTGGGTCGTCTACGCCAAGCGGCCCTTCCCTGGCGCCTCCCAGCTCTATCGCTACCTGGGCCGCTACACGCACCGCGTCGGCCTCTCCAACGAGCGCCTGCTCCTCGTGGACGAGCGCAGGGTCGCGATCCGCACCCGATCCGGGACGGTGTCCTTCGGCCCCCACGAGTTCCTGCGGCGCTTCCTGCAGCACGTCCCCCCGAAGGGCTTCGTGCGGGTTCGTCACTTTGGCCTCTTCGCGTCCGCCTGCACAGCCCGCTTGCGGCTCGCTCAGGCCCTCCTCGGCAGGGAAGGCGAAGAAGCGACGGCCGAGAGCGACCTGGAGAGTGACAGCGTCCCAGCCGAAGCCTGCCCGACGTGTCTATTCGGGACACTAGTGCGCGAAGACGTAGATCCTTGCCCCACTGCAGAATGGCTCTGGGACCCATGAGGACCTGTGGAGTCTTGGACACTGGCTGTCGCGCGCGCTGGCGCCGGACACCCAGGGTCTACCCTGCGAGTGCTCCGGCCTGGGAATGGCTCCGCTAGGGGCACCCTGACAACGGAGCTCTCGACATGGGGGAGCACTCCGGCTGGTGGAGTGCCGACTCGCGGGGATCGGATCTGGCCTCTAATGCCCATAGCTGGGTCTCAATCCTCATGGTTAGACCAGTAGCAGCTGGGTAGCTCTCTATGCCGGGCCACCAGGCTTGTCCGCAACCAGGTAGGCGATTGGGAACCGGCCTCGTAGCACAACGAGCGCCCTGGGCGCGAAGCCTTCAGCTATCACCAGGTCCTGCAGCGACTCTGGAGAGAACTTGGTGTGCGCTACGAATGGACTCACCACGCTGAGTAACCTCGACAGTAGGCGCCGCGGAAGATCAATGCCGTGGCAGAACGTAGGAGCTACCAGTCGGCCTCCTGGCTTGAGCGTTCGCATGAACTCGGCCAGTGCCCGGCGTGGCGACTCCATGACATGGAGCGCGTTTGCGCAGAAGATTGCGTCCAGCGAGTCGTCAGGAACCTGCAGTTCGTAGGCGCTCATGACCGCAGCTTGCACGTTGTCGACTCGCTGCTGGCCTATGGCAGCCCGAAGTTGGTCGATCATCCTGATCGATACGTCTGTTGCAGTGACCCGATCTGCCACGGCGGCTAGGTCAAACGTGAACTGACCCGTACCTGCACCGACCTCCAGGACGTGCTCACGTCCCCTGAGGTCTTGGCGGAGCAGCTCGCGAACACGAGGGTAGCTCTCGTCGAAGAGTGAGACGATCGAGTCGTATCTTTGCGCGAGCCCATCCCAGACCCGCTGCTCAGCGGACGATGGCGTTCTCAGTGTCCGTGCCCGTCGTCGGACTTGTGCGCTGCAGTCTTTTCCTCTCTAGCGTGGCCATGTCCGTCGTCTGGACCGTGAGGCGCAGCAGCCTTTTCCTCTTTGGCGTGGCCATGTCCGTCGTCTGGGCCGTGAGGCGTCGCGCTATGTGCATGGCCGTCCCCAGAGGAATGGGACTGGCCAGGACAGCCGAGTAGGAACAGAGACGTGAGGAGGAGGAGGATTCGAACTTTCATGGGATCTCCAGTGGGGGCTAGACGTTGGGTGGGGATTGAGGGTCAAGAGGGGTCGTCCTGCGTGGACTCGGTGTCCTCGGCAGGATCGCGGCCCGACGAAGACCCAGGAACCTCTTGGTCGTTGGCGTTCGCCCTTTCGAGTTCGAGAGCGTCGACTGGAGCGCTCTCTGAGTCGGCTGGAGCACTCTCCAGCGGGTCAGGCGGCGACGCCGGTTCACCTCCGTCCTCAACTCCGAATCGCGCGTAGAGAGCAGGCAAGACGAGCAGCGTCAGCAACGTGGACGTGACGATCCCCCCGATGACGACCGTGGCCAGAGGCTGCTGAACCTCAGCGCCCGCAGAGGTCGCTATCGCCATGGGGAGGAAGCCGATCATGTCGGTGACCGCGGTCATGAGTACCGGCCGTAGACGGGTTCGCGCGGCCTCTTTGGCGGCCTCGATCGGAGTGAACCCTTCCTTCGTCAATTGGAGCGCCTGGGCGGTGAGGACCACCCCGTTCATGACGGCGATCCCGAACAGCGCAATGAAGCCCACAGCCGCCGAGATCGAGAAGGGGAATCCCCGGCAGGCGAGGATGACGATCCCGCCTGTCACCGCCAGAGGCACGTTGAGGTAGATCAGCGTCGCGAGCCTGAGCGAACCGAAGGTGCTGTAGAGCAGGACGAAGATGAGGAGAAGCGCCAAGGGGACGAGGACGAAGAGTCGCTCCGAAGCTGCTTGGAGGTTCTCGAACTGCCCACCCCACTCAATCGTCCAGCCGGGGGGGAGCTTGACGTCACGCTCTACGGCAGCCTGGGCCTCCGTCACCGTGGAAGCTAGATCGCGGCCTCGAACGTTCGCCTCCACCGTGATGCGTCTGCTGATCCGTTCGCGGCTAATCTGCGCCGGCCCCGTCTCGAGCCTGAGGTCCGCGAGTTGACTCAGCGGGACCAACGCGCGGGGCCCCGAGTCTCTCTCCGGGCCTGAGACCTTGAGGCCTCCGATCCGGTCAAGCGTTTCGCGGACTTCCCCTGCGAATCGAACCTGAAGGTGAAAACGTCTCTCGCCTTCGACTACGGTTCCGACACGCTTGCCGCCGATCGTCTCAATCACGTTGAGAACGTCCTCAGCGTTGATTCCCAAGCGCGCAATGGCGTCACGCTTGAGTTGAACCCGAAGCGTCGGGAGTCCGATCGTCTGCTCGGCCTTGGCCTCTTCGATTCCTGGGACCTCGCTGATCGAGCGCACGACTTGATCGGCGACGTCCTTCATCTTGTCAATGTCGTCGCCGTAGATCTTGATGCCGACGTCGGAGCGAACTCCGCTGATCAACTCGGAGACGCGCAGTTCGATCGGCTGCGAGTAGCTAAACATGACCCCGCGGAATCGTTCTTTGAGCCGAGCGTCGATCGCTGCGAGCAGCTCGGCCTTGGACGAGTGTCGCCACGTGTCCGGTGGTTCCAAGATCAGGTAGGTGTCGCTGATCTCCACCCCCATGGGGTCAGTCGCGATCTCGGGTCGACCTGTACGCGAAACGACTGTCTTGACCTCTGGGAAGTTGTCCTTGATCTCCTTCTCGACTCGCAGGCTGACCCGGTTCGACTCCTCGAGGGAGATGCTCGGGATTCGCCAGATCTGCATCGCGATCGCACCCTCGTCGAGCCGAGGAATGAACTCCGCGCCCAGGAAGGGCACGAGGGCGAGGCTGCCGAGGAAGAGCAGGAGCGCCACGAGCCCAACTCGCCGGGGCTTCGCGACGGTCGTCTCCAGGAGGGGTTGATAGCAGCGCTTCGCGAGCCGCATTAGGAAGGGCTCTTTCTCCCGGGCTCCCTCGAGGAGAAGGGAGGCGAGGACCGGCATCAGGGTCAACGCGCAGAGCAAGGAGGCGCCGAGGGCGAACACGACCGTCAGCGCCATGGGCTGGAACATCTTCCCTTCGATCCCGCGCAGCGCGAGGAGCGGGAGATAGACGATCATGATGATGCCGACCGCGAACACGACTGGACGCGCGACCTCGTGGGAGGCACGCCGGACCTTCTCCAAGTGGGACGTCTCCTGGTCGTCGCGATGCTGATGCACGTAGCGCATCACGTTCTCGATCAACACGACGGAGCCGTCGACGATCAAGCCGAAGTCGATCGCACCGAGCGACATCAGGTTTCCGCTGATCCCAGCGAAGCTCATGACGGTGAAAGCCATCAGCATTGAGAGAGGAATCGAGACTGCGACGATCAGGCCACCGCGCAGGCTTCCGAGGAGTAGCAAGAGAACGACGACGACCAGGATGCCGCCCTCGATCAAGTTCTTCGCGACGGTCCAGATCGTTCGGTCAACAAGCTCCGTTCGATCGTAGTACGTGTCGATCGTGACGCCTTTGGGGAGGGTCTTCTGGATCTGCTTGATCTTGGCGTGCACGTCCTGCGAAACCGTGCGGGAGTTCGCGCCCATGAGCATCATCACGATTCCCACGACCGCCTCTCGGTCCCCGTCTCGAGTCACCGCCCCTTGCCGGATCATGGGCGCGAACTCGACCTCGCCGAGGTTCTTGACGTAGACCGGGGTTCCGTGGGAGTCGTGACCGACCACGACGGCAGCGAGGGCGTCTAGGTCGCCGACCAGGCCCTCACCGCGGACCAGGTATTGCTCGCCCGCGTGCTCGATGTAGCCACCGCCCACGTTGCGGTTGTTCCGCTGGATCGCCTGGAACACGTGCTCGAGTGGAATCCCATAGGACACGAGCTTGTTCGGGTCCAGGGTGACTTGGTACGTCTTGAGCTCCCCGCCAAATGCGTTGACCTCGACGACTCCGCGAACGGAGCGAAGCTGGTAGTTCACGTTCCAGTCGAGGATCGTTCGCAGTTGCATCGGCGTGTAGCCCTCGCCGCGAACCTCGAACTGATAGATCTCGCCAAGCCCTGTCGAGATCGGCCCCATGGAGGGCTCTCCGTAGCCTTCTGGGATCTGCTCCCTCGCCTCAACGAGTCGCTCGGAGATCAGCTGCCGAGCCCAATAGATGTCCGTACCTTCATCGAAGACCACGGTCACGGCTGACAATCCGAACTTGCTGACGGAGCGGATCTCCTCCACTCGGGGCAGACCGCTCATGGAGGTCTCGACCGGGAAGGTGATGAAGCGCTCGACCTCTTCAGGGGCCAAGCCAGGGCTGTTCGTCAGGATCTGGACCTGCACGTTCGTGACGTCAGGGACGGCGTCGATCGGCAACTTGCGCAGCGAGTGAACGCCAACAGCGACGACCAAGAGCCAGAGGACGACCACTAGGAAGCGGTTGTCGAGGGAGAAGTCGACCAGGCGACGGATCATTGGAGCTCCAGTGCCTAGTGCGAGTGCCCGCCGCCGAGTTCACCTTGGCGCGCGGTTGACTTCAGAGTGAACGTGCCTGCGACGACGACTTGCTCTCCGACCTTGAGACCCTTGGTGATCTCTACAGACGCCTGACCGCGGGCGCCGATCTCGACGGCCCGTCGCACAAAGCGCTGCCGTGGACTGGTGCTGGTGCCCTTGTCGTCGTGATCGTCGTGGCCCTTGTCGTCGTGATCGTCGTGGCCCTTGTCGTCGTGATCGTCGTGGCCCTTGTCGTCGTGATCGTCGTGGCCCTTGTCGTCGTGACCGTCGTGACCCTTGTCGTCGTGATCGCCCTTCTCCTGTGCGTCGAGGGCTACGAAGACGTAGTTGCGCTCTCCTTCATGCACGATCGCCTCCTCTGGCACCGTGATCGCGGCTTGCTTCTCCGACACGACGAGTTCAACGGTTCCGAACATCCCGGGTCGAAGCGGGAAGGCCTCCTCCCAGCCGGGGACGGGTTCGTTGGGGAGCTCGATTCGCACCTTGCAGGCGCGGCTGGTGGGATCGACTCGATAGTCGAGGAGTCTGACTTGCCCCCTCAGAGTCACCCCCTGAAAAGCCTCCAGCTTGACCAGTGCAGTTTGTCCGCGCCGGACGCGTGCTAGATCGCCCTCGTAGACGGAAGCGATCACCCACACCCGGCTGAGGTCTTGAATCAGGAACAGCTTGCTCGACGTATCGACGTATTCGTTCTCTGTCAGGTCCCTCGCCACGACGATTCCAGAGCGCGGAGCGCGGAGCGGGTAGCGCCCGTGGCCGTGCTCCTCGTCGGCGTCCAGCTTTCGCAAGTCCTCAGCGCTGAGGCCGAGGATCCTCAACCTCTCTTCCGCGGTGTGCAGCTTGATCTCTTGCTGCTTGAGCTCGGCTCGCAGCTCCATGAGCCTTCGATCCTTGTCTAAGCGCGCCACCGCGAGGGCCTTCTCGGCCTCGTAGAAGGGGCGCATGGTGGTGATCGCCTGTTCCTTGAGGCGGCTCTCACGCGCAAAGATCTGCTCCGCGAGCTGGACGCTCTTGCCCAGCATCGCGGCCTCCTGCTTGAGACGCTCTTCCGTCGCCGCGAGCGTGGCGCGACCCTCCATGTAGACGCTCGTGGCTTCGCCCAAGACCGTGCTCTCGAGTTCGCAGAGCACTTCCCCCTTGGATACGCGGTCTCCAAGCTGCTTGCGCACGCTGCGAACCAGGCCTGGAACCTTCGGCGTCAGGTGGGCCTGGGCGTCGAGGTTCTCCTGCACGACCGCCGTCAGGCGCAGTCGTTGGCTGACGGTGCCCGAGCCGACCACTGCAGTCCTGATCCCTGCAGCCTGGACCTGCTCCACTGAGAGGGAGACCTCGTTTCCACTTGCTCCAGGAGGGCCGTGGTCGTCGTGACCCTCGTGGTCCTTCGTCGAGCCCCCGTCACACCCGACGAGGAGGCCCGTCATGAAGAGGAGTCCGAGGACCGAGCCTGCTCGCAGATGGCTTGTGTGGTTCTTCATTTGGAGTCCTCGTCATCGTCGGACGGGTGGGTCGTGGTGTCGTCGGGTTGGGGAAGCGGAGTGCGAGCAGCGGGCAACAGGCGCCCGGAGGCGCTGTCGAGCCGGATCTGGGCCTCGGCCCAGGCTTGTCGAGCTGCGAGGAAGCGCGCCTGCGTCTCGACGACTTGGCGCTGCGCGGTCAGGATTTCGAGCGGTGAGACTTCGCGGGCGCGAAAGGCCTGCTCGGTGAGACGAAGGGTCTCCTCCGTCTGAGGGCCGAGAGTGGTTCGATAGAGCTCGAGGACTCCACGGGCTTGCCGGAGGTCGGCTGCGGCGGCGTGGATCTGAGCGCGGACGTCTTGGATCGCCGCGGTGACCCTGGCTCGCGCTGCGAGGCGCCTCTTCTGGGCGGTCTCGATCGCTGGTTGATTGAGCTTGCTGAAGATCGGGATCTGAATCGAGAGCCCCGTTCCGATCTGGACCAAGGGCCACTGGCGGGCGCACTCCAGCCGAAGCTGCTCCTCGGCGCGTTGGTAGTCGGAGAGGACCTCGCTGAGATCCGGCCGCCGCTCGAGCGACTCGCGCACCAGCTGGGTCAGGTCTTCCTCCTCCTGGAGGTTGAACCGATCGAGCGTGTCCTGGAGTTCCCACTCGCGATCCGGGGGGAGCCCGAGGAGGCGATTCAAGGCTTGCCGTGCGCGCAGCTCTTGAACCCCAGCGCGGAGCAAATCCGCCTGAACGGTGTTGGCGGCCACTCTCGCAAGACTCTCCTCTAGAGCTGTTGAGGCTCCCGCCGTGCGAGCGCGCGCTAGGAAGTCCAGGGTGCGCCTAGAGATCTCGAGGAGCCGCTGGTTTTGCCCGAGGCGCAGGCGAGCCACGAGCGATCGGACATAGGCCAACTGGACCTCTCGCACGAGCTGCCACTCGGCGCCTGCGAGGCGAGCTGCGCTGCTGCGGATCTGGGCCTGAGCCACACCCTCTTCGGAGTCGAGTTCGTCGGGGCGTGGGAGGGTCCAGGTCAGGCTGAAGCCCGCCAGCCACGAGGTGGAGGCGACTTTGCCCTCCACGATCGAGTCCGCGATTGGGTCGCCCGCGCTCCAGCCAATGACGGGGTCGGAGAGCAAGCCTGCTTGGGAGAGCTGGGCTTCTGCGACTCCGAGGTCTGCTCGCAGCGCGAGGAGGCTCGGGTTCCGACGCACGGCGATCGCCGAAGCCTCTAGGAGGGACAACCCGTCCGAGACGTCTAGCGAAGACACCACCGGCGCGACTTCTTCGCTCGAAGCGCCTTTGAGTCTGACTTCCTCGAGGGCCCGGAGGATCTCCAACGGCTCGAGAGGTTCGGCCTCGTAGGCCGTGCAGCCGCCTAGGAGCAGTCCTAGGGCGCAAGTTAGAGGGGGGATTCGTCGCCGAAGCGCTCGGCGGAGGGGAATGAACATGACGCTCTCACGGGTCGTGGATGGAACGAGCACCACGGAATCGAATCCGTGGAGTCACACGAGGTCGGCGTCCAAGCACGAGGCTCGGCGCCGTCGAGAGAGCGCTAGAGGCGCAGGACGGTGGTTCTCAGATGTGGAGGGAGTGGGCCCGCTCGGGAGCGAGTCCCAGAGGCCGGCAGCGGCGCTGCCCTGGATTGGCGAGGCCAGTCGAGCCTGGTGGCAATGACCTGAGGCGGGGCCGGAAGATCAGAGTCTGACCGCTCGGTCCGTTGGGGACCGTCTAGAGCCTGGTCTTCACAGCCAGAGCAGTCGTCCTGCGCGACGAGTTGGGGACCGACTCCGTGGGCCGAAGCAGGAGCGGGGTTGCAGCACTCGGCGGCTCTCCACTCGACCTGAACGGACTCAGCCTCCTGGCAGAACGCCAGAGCAGGCGCGCAGATCCCGAACAGGACCTGCGAGACCAGGACAAGAAGGGTGACGAGAGTGGACGGAGTACGTAGTGACATGACACGCTGCGAGGGGTGGAACGAACCGGCACACACGAGGTGCGCCTAGGAATCGAATCCGGCCTCTAGCAGCGAATGATGACCGTGCGCAGGGCTTGGAGCACTGCGCTCGGCCTGGGGTGCGTAGCGATCGGCCCCTGAGGTGGGCCGCACGCACGCCAGCTCCAAGCCGGGCTCTCAGGAAGGCGAACCGCCGTCACGGAGAGATCCTGCCCTTGGAGATCGTCACTTCTCAGAGAGAGCGACAAGGCAGAGTCGCTGCAATCCTCGCAGCCCTCGCCCTGCTCGCGCACGCCTTCTTCACCGCCCGTCTCGCCAACCGTGGCCTGGCAACAGTCGGTGAGACCAAGTTCGAGGACCTCGGCTCCAGCAGCCTCTTGACACACCACGAGGGCGGGCGCGAGGGTCGCGAAGAGACACTGCGGCAGCAATGCGCAGAGGAGAGCGAGAGTGTGGAGGAGTGACTTCAAGACGTCCAAGTGGTATCGGAGATCTCGGCTTGGCGCAAGCTCCTGGTTCGACGGTGTCGCTCTCCCAGAGTTCAACCTCATGCTGCCTCGCCAGTTAGGGGAGTCACAAGACTGGCGGAGGGCTCCCCTTGGGTTGGCCCTCGAAGCAGGCGAAGCGCGTTGAACACGACGAGCAAGGAGGCTCCCATGTCGGCGGCGATCGCGGCCCAGAGCGAGGCGAGCCCGCCGAAGGTCAGGACTACGAACACCGCCTTGATCGCGAGCGCGAAGACTGTGTTCTGACGAATGACTGAGAGGGTCCGCTGGCTGTGCGTCACTAGCCAGGCCAGCTTCGAGAGGTCGTCGGTCATGAGCGCCACGTCGGCGGTCTCGACGGCCACGTCGGTTCCCATAGCGCCCATAGCCACCCCAATGCTTGCTCTGGCGAGGGCTGGCGCGTCGTTGACGCCGTCTCCGATCATGGCGACGGGTCCATGCTCGCGCTCGAGCGCCTCGACCGCCGCGACTTTGTCCGCTGGGAGTAGCTCCGCTCGAACGTCTGTGATTCCGACCTCAGCAGCGACAGCCTTGGCCGTCTCCGCATTGTCTCCGGTGAGCATGCTGACAGAGGACAGACCCGCCGCTCGAAGGGCCGCCACGGAAGCCCTTGCGTCGGCTCTCACGGCGTCCGCCAAGGTCAAGAACCCGCACACGTGGTCGTCTCGCCCGACCACGACGACCGAGCGGCTCGCGGAGGCGTGCTCTTCGAGGGCCTCATGGACTCCGGGCTCTTCCTGTCCACGCTCTTCCAGCCAGCGGTGAGAACCGAGCCAGTATTCGCGACCGTCGATCCTCCCGAGCGCTCCTTTGCCGGGAACGACTTCGACCCCCTGGACGGAGGGGATCTCAACTCCCGCCTGGCGCGCGTGTTCGACGATCGCGCGGGCTAGGGGGTGATCGCTCTGTCCTTCGATCGCGGCCGCCACTGCGAGGAGTTGTTGGGGAGTGTGGTCGTCGTGGGGGATCACGTCGATGACGCCCGGCCGCCCCTCCGTGAGCGTCCCGGTCTTGTCGAGGGCAACTACCCTCAGACTGGCCGGGATCTCGAGGAAACGTCCGCCCTTGACCAGGACTCCGTTCCGAGCAGCAGCCGCAAGCCCCGACACGACTGCAACCGGCGTCGCGATCACCAGGGCGCAGGGACAGCCTATGACGAGGAGGACTAGAGCCCGATAGAACCACTCGCTCCAGCTCGCGCCAAAGGCCAAGGGGGGCACGAGCCACACGGCCGCGGCGAGCGCGAACACGATCGGGGTGTAGATTCGAGCGAAGCGCTCGACCCACTGCTCCGAGCCCGAGCGGTCTTTCCGTGCTTCGCCGACCATGCGCACGATCTGAGCCAGCGTCGTGTCCGCGGCGATCTTCGTCGCCCTCACGTCCACCGACCCGTTGCCGTTGATCGTGCCAGCGAAGACCTCGCTCCCGGGCTCCTTCAACACAGGCTGGCTCTCGCCAGTGATCGGAGCCTGGTCGACTTCGGTGCGACCCTCCACCACGACCCCGTCGAGGCCGAAGCGCTCTCCGGGCCTGACGTTGAAGACGGAATCAACCGCGACAGCACTCGGATCGACCTCGACGAGCTCGTCCCCGCGCCGGATTCGCACCATCGGTGGGGCTAGGGCGAGGAGCTTCTCCACCGCGCGGCGAGCCCGCCCCACGCTCCATGCTTCGAGGGCGAGCGAGAGCGCGAACAGAAAGGACACCGCCGCCGCCTCGAACCACTCTCCGAGGCCGATAGCTCCCGCGACCGCCAAGGTCATGAGGAGGTTCATGTCAGGCCGCATGGAGAGCAGGGCGCGCCAGGCCTTGGGGAGCACGAGCAGGAGCCCGCTGACCACGGCCACGGCGTAAGCCACGATCGCTGCGATCGGCACGCTGTGTCCCGCCCCGGCGAGTCCTTCGCTTCCGATCGCATCGCTAACGCCGCTGATGGCTGCGTGCAGACTGAATCCAGCAACGACCCCCACGCCGCTCAGCGTCGCGAGGAACCTACGTCCGTAGGCTTCCCACCAGGTGTCCGGCGTCGGAGCGGCGGAGCCCATAGGCTCTGCCTGCATGCCCGTCGAGGCTACGGCAGCCCGGACTGCCTCCGAGTCCACCTGCGCTGGAACTTCCATCACACCGGCGAGGACGTCGAAGGTGAGCTCTTTTGGGTCGACGAGCCCGGCCAGGGCCCTGCGCAAGATGCCGATCTCCTCGGCGCAGTCCATGCCGCGCACCCGATAGGGCGTGGCGCCGCTCCTCGCAGTGGCCTGCGAGGGGGAGGCGTCCGAGGCGCAGGATCCCTGGCAGGGGCTCGCTTCTGACTCGCTGCTCACCGAGTTTGCTCGTTCTTGCTAGTGGTCATGACCGTCATGATCGGAGTGCCCCTTGCCCTCGCCGCCAGCGTTGGCCGGCTTGTTCTTGAGGAACTCAGCCTCCAGCTCGGGGTGGCATGTAAAGCACTGCGAGTCGGGCAGTCCGTGCTCCTTGCACCAGTCGCCCTTCTTCTTGAAGCCCGCCACCAGAGACTCGTTGCAGCGGCTACAGATCGACTCAGGAACACCGTGCTCCGGGCACCAGTCTGCGGCCACCTTCTTGGGAACCAAGGGCGCCATGGTCTTGGCAGTGGCTGTAGGGCTGGGGGACGCGGGGGCTTGCTTGCTATCTGGACAGCCGACGAGCACGAGGGCGAGCAAGGGCACGACGATCAAGCTGAAGGGCCTAAAGAGGCGGGAGAAAGGGGTGTTCATGACTCCTCCTGGGAGACTCGAGTGGCGGCCGCGGAGACGAGCGCTGGAGCGTTCGTCGGTTCAGGTTCGGCCGGGGGTTGGGGGTGAGAGAGGCGGCCAGACCACGAATAGAGGACTGGCAGTACGAGGAGAGTCAGCAAGGTCGAGCTGACGATTCCGCCGATTACGACGGTGGCGAGCGGCCTTTGGACTTCGGCTCCCATTCCAGTGCTGAAAGCCATCGGCACGAAGCCAAAGGCCGCGACCAGGGCTGTCATGAGCACGGGGCGCAGGCGAACCAGTGACGCGTGCTCAATGGCCTCGGCGAGGGGCAAGCCGTCGTCGAGGAGCTTCCGAACGTAGGAGATGAGGACGAGCCCGTTTAGGACTGCGATTCCTGAGAGGGCTATGAACCCAACGGCCGCCGAGATCGAGAAGGGCATTCCGCGTAGCCAAAGGGCCAGCACTCCGCCGACCGCAGCCAGGGGCACTGCCGTGAAGATGCTCACGGCGTCGACAACAGACCCGTAGGTCACGTAGAGGAGCACGAACACCAGGAGCAGCGCCAAGGGGACGACGATCCCGAGCCGCGTCCTAGCGCGCTCGAGGCTCTCGAACTGTCCGCCCCACTCGACCCGGTAGCGGCCGCTGCTCGGGAGGGGGACCCCACTGGCGACAGCGCGCTGGGCCTCCTCGACGAAGCTGCCCACGTCCCGGGCCCGGACGTTGCACTGCACGGTGATCCGACGCTGGCCCCACTCTCGCGTGATGGTCGAGGGTCCCTCGACGATCTCGATCTTGGCCAGGCGAGCGAGCGGGATCCTCTCGCCGCGTGGCCCCGACACGACCAAGGCGCCGATCGCCTCTGGGCTGCGGCGCTGCTCGTCTGGGAGACGAACGACGAGGGGGAAGCGCAGCTGTCCTTCCACGACCTCTCCCAGGGGCTTGCTGCCGATGGCCTCGATCAGGTCGAGCACGGCCCTAGCCTGGACCCCGTAGCGAGCGAGTCGTTCCTGATCGACGCGGATCTGAAGCACGGGCTGACCCGTGATCTGCTCGGTGCTTACGTCGACGGCCCCAGGGATCGCGCGGAGCTTGGCCTCGACCTCTCGGCCCTTCTGGACGAGCACATCGAAGTCGTCGCCGTAGATCTTGACGGCCAAGTCGGCGCGCACACCCGAGATCATCTCGTTCAAGCGCATCTCGATCGGCTGAGTCATGGCGATGCGCTGGCCAGGCATGTCTCGCAGGGCCCGCTGAATGAGGCGCTCGAGCTCCTCTTGCGTGCCCGCTTTCTTCCACTGATTGCGGGGCTTGAGCGAGATGAACATGTCGGACAGCTCGACGCCCATGGGATCCGTAGCCGTCTCCGCAGTTCCGATCCGCGTCCAGGTATGCGCGACCTCGTCAGGGAACTCCTTCAGGACGACCTGCTCCATCCGAGTGGCGTAGCGTACGGACTCCTTCAGATCAGTTCCAGCGAGGCGAATGACGTTGACGACCACCGCGCCCTCCGAGAGACGCGGGACGAACTCTGAGCCTAGGCCGCGGGCCATGAAGGCTGCTCCGGTCACTAGCAGCAGGGCGAAGCCCAGCACAGCGGCCCGCTGCCGGAGAGCAAAGCGCAGGACAGGTGCGTAGAGCCAGCGCGCGGCGCGCACCAACCAGGGCTCATGCTCCTGCACGCGCTTGGGCAGGATCAAGCTGGCCAGGACGGGCATCAGCGTCAGCGAGAGGACGAGGGAGCCCAAGAGGGCGAAGACCACCGTCAGCGCCATCGGCTGGAAGAGCTTTCCCTCCACGCCTTCCAAGGCCAGGATCGGCAGGTAGACGATAATGATGATCAGCTCGCCGAACATGGTCGGCCGCCTAACCTCGATGGCGGCATCCCTCACGACGTCAAGCTTGGAGCGCGCTCCCTGATCCTCCCCGAGTCGGCGAACGACGTTTTCGATCATGATGACGGAGCTGTCTACGACGAGGCCGAAGTCGATCGCCCCTAGGCTGAGCAGGCTGGCGGCAATGCCGAAGCGGAGCATTCCAGCGAAGGCAAAGAGCATGGAGAGGGGAATCGCGAAGGCCACGATCAGCCCAGCTCGCAGATTGCCGAGGAACAAGAACAGAATCGCGATGACGAGCAGTCCGCCTTCAAAGAGGTTCTTGCGGACCGTCTCGATGACGTAGTCGACCAACTCGGTCCGGTCGTAGACCGCCTCTGCTTTGACTCCTGGGGGCAGCGAAGGCTGGAGCGACTTCAGCTTGTCCTTGAGCTTCCAGGTGACCTCGTGACTGTTTTCGCCCATGAGCATGAAGCCCAAGCCGGCCTCGCCCCTTCCGTTGGCGGTGACCGCGCCCCGCCGAATCTCGTGTCCGACCCGAACGTCCGCCACGTCGCGGACGCGGATCGGCACGCCGTCCTCTGAGCGAATGACGATCCGCTCGAGTTGGTCGGTCGAGCTCGTGCGGCCAACGCCCTGGACGAGGAGCATGCCTCCAGCCTGCGAGACGTTTCCCCCTCCGACGTTGAAGTTGCCAGCCCTGACAGCCTCCAAGACCTCCTCGAAGCGGAGCCCGTGCTGAACCAGTCGGGCCGGATCGATCCGAACCTGAAACTGCTTCTCTAGGCCGCCCCAGCTATTGATCTCGGCGGTCCCCGGAACCGTTCGCATAGCCGGCCGAATGACCCAGTCGTGAACTGTGCGGACCTCGGTGAGGTCCTTGCCTTGTGCGCTGACTACGTAGTGAAAGACCTCGCCGAGGCCAGTGGATACTGGACCCATTTCAGGCCGGGACAACCCAGGAGAGAGCTCGACGGTCCCGAGACGTTCGTTGACGAGCTGACGGGCGAAGTAGATGTCCACGCCGTCTTCGAACACCACCACGACTTGGGAGAGGCCGAACTTGGAGACCGAGCGCACGTTCTGGAGGCCTGGCAGACCGCTGATGGCCTGCTCCACGGGGAAGGTGATCTGGCGCTCGACCTCCTCCGGCGAGAGCGAAGGGGCGACGGTGTTGATCTGAACCTGAACCGGAGTCGTGTCAGGGAATGCGTCGACGTCGAGTTGCTGGAGCGAGATCAGACCGAGGGCCACGAGGGCCAGAGCCCCGCAGACCACTACGAGCCTGTTTCGCAGCGACCAGGTGATGACCGCGTTCAAGGCTCCCCGAGGTTCCGCGTCTTGATCAGTCGTCTGCACAACCGGCTCCAAGTCTGCTCTTGAGGACGTCGGACTTCAGGACGTGGCTCCCGCTGGTCGCGACGACCTCACCCTCTGCGAGCCCCACGCGAATCTCCGTGTGACCACGCTGGCGAACCCCGACGACGACCTTTCGGGGCTGAAAGATCTGGTCGGAGACGCGCACGAACACGACGTGGCAGCACCCCTCCCAGTGGACGGCCTCGCTGGGCACGGCGATCGCCTTCGGCGACTCTCTGACGGTGATCCGGGCGCGCCCGAAGACGTTGGCGCGCAGATCTCGCGCCGGGTTCTCCACGACTGCCCGAGCCAGGACCGTCCGGGTTCGGTCGTCCACTTGGGTGCTGAGCCACGAGACGCGTCCGCGCGTGACGCTGTGCCCCGTCTCCGGCCGGAACGAGAGCGTCTGACCGATCGTGAGCAAGCGCGCCTCGTCTTGAGGGACGGCAGCCTCGATCCACATCTTGCTGGTGTCCGCCACGACGAAGGCGGACTCCGCGCCCTTCAAGACCTCGCCCACCACGACGGCGCGCTCGACGACTACCCCGCCGAGCGCCGCCCTCAGTGGAATCAGGTTCGCGCTCTTGGCGCTCGCCGGGAGCCTCTCCAAGAGGTGCTTGGGGAGTCCCAAGAACCGCACTCGCTCGGCTAGCTCTGCCTCGTCCAGGCTCTTCAAATCCTCCAGATCACAAGGGAGCCCGAGGTTCTGAATCGCCTGCTGCGCGTTGAACAGCTCAACGCGCGCCTTGCGCAAGGTCGCGACAGCTTCATTCGTCTCGGCGGCGGTTCGGAGGCCCGTGGAGGCGGCCGCCTGAATGCGCGCGTGTCGGCGGATCTGGAGATCGAGTTCGGTGAGCGCTGTCAGCAGACTCGCCTTGGCGCGTCCTACGTCCTGCGCGTCCAAGAGGGCCAAGACCTGTCCAGGCTTGACTTCCTGCCCGACCTCGGCGCCGACCCAGGCTAGGATCCCTGGGACTCGGGTAGCCACGCGGGTCACACGCGTCTGGTCGTAGGAGACCTCGGCCAGGGCCTCTACCAATGCGCTCATGGGACGCTCATGCACCTGCTCGAGCGCGACGTCTGCCTTCTCGAAGGCCTCCGGCGACGCGAACTGCACGTAGGCGAGGTGGATCTGGCAATTGCGGGCGTTGACTAGCCGGAGCGCCTCGTCCTTCCACGTGACCTGGCGCCCGGTCGACGGAGGGGGCGCGTCGCCTTTGACAGCCAACTCCGGGTGGCAACTGACGCACTGGGACTCGGGGACCCCGTGTTCACGGCACCAGTCCGCAGCAGCTTGCCCCGTCAAGATCTCGGGGTGGCAGACGGTGCACTTCGATTCGGGAACGCCGTGTTCCTTGCACCAATCGTTGGGGTTGGCCCCAGCCAGCGCTGGATTGCAGGCCAGGCAGCGAGACTGAGGGACGTTGTGGGCTTCGCACCAATCCTCGGCAGGGGCCGCCGAACCGGGCCCACGAGCGGGAATCGTCCAGCCAGTGTGATGGCCATAGAGCCCGAGGGCTCCGAGCGCGAGTAGGACCAGGGTCGTGGGGAGGGCACCCAAGGCACGGGAAGCCAGGGACCCTTCCGGGCGGGCCTCGGTCGCTGGAGCGGGGTCCTCCTGCCCTGGGGGTGCCGTGGGCTGAGACTCGTTGGGGACCTCGCTGGGAGGGGCAGTGGAGTCGGTCATGGGAGAGGCTCCTTGAGGGGAGTTCCGGTTGCGGCTTCCAAGCGGATCACGGCGCCCTGGTAGCGAGACAGAGAGGAGAGGTATTCGCGGCGGATCCCAAAGGCGCGGCGTTGCGCCGTCAGCCAGTCGAGCGAGTTCAACTCTTTGAGCTGGAGTCCCTTCGCCAGGAGGGAGGTGGCCCGCTCGAGGGCAGGGAGGAGGTGTTCGCGATTGAGGTCGACCTCCCGCTTGGCGCGCCGGAGATCGCTGAGGGCTTCGTGGGCTTCGGCACGGAGTCCGTGCAGGACATAGCGAAACTCAGCGCGCAGGCGCTCGCGCTGAACCTCCTTGGCGGCGATCGGCCCTTCGTTCTGGCTGAAGAGGGGGAGCTCGATCATGAAGCCGGGCCCCACGTAGTAGTCGCCGCCGGGTTCGCGGTCGAAGGCCACGCCGATCGAGAGGCGCGGATACTGGCGATAGATCGCCAGGCGCAGCTGGTGTTCTCCCCGGAGGTAGGCCAGGGCGCGGGCACGGAGTTCGAAGCGGCCCTTCAGCAGGCGCCGCTCGACCTCGGCCTCGTCTATGCCCTCGAAGACGGTCACCTCGAAGGGCGCGCCCTCCTCGGACAGCGGAACCTCCAATTGGGGGGGCAGCCCCAAGAGCTCGTTGAGCCGCCTCCGCGCCCGGAGAACCCTAGACTCGGTCCTGAGGAGGTCCCGGGAGGCCTCGTAGACTCCGAGTTCCGCCAGAGTGGCGTCAAGCGCCGTGCCTTCACCGATCGCCTTCCGGCGTTGGAGGAGGTCTAGCGCTTGGCCTTGAAGGGTGGCCTGTTCTGAGAGCAGGCGGTGCTCTTGCACCGCGACGAGAACCTCCAGATACGCCGCTCGAACCTCGGCGACCAGCTGCCACTCAGCGGCCAAGACGGCAGCCTCCGCCTCCTTGCTCCCAGCCACGGCGGCGTCCTGAAGGGCGAAGCGCTCCCAGACTCGTAGGACCTCGGTCAGCCATTGGCCGCCCATGGTCACGCCCGGCGCGCCGTCGACCCCGGGGAGCCAGGAGACCCCGATCTTGGGGTTCGGCCACTGTCCTGCCGCGATCAGGCGGGCCTCGGCCTCTCCTGTCGCGAGCCGACGAGCATGGAGGCGCGGATTAAGGGTGAGCGCTAGAGCGACGGCCTCGCTCTCGTTGAGGCCGTCCCTTGCGTCGAACCATCCTCTCTCGACTGGCTCTTGGCCAGGAAGCGAGCGCTCGACCGCGACGTCGAGATCAATGTCTTGCAGCCGCCGAAGCTCAGCTTCGGCGTCAAGGGGTTTGGGGTTGTAAGACTTGCAGCCAGCGAGAAGGAGCAGAGCTCCCACGCCGTAGACCAAACGCATGATTCCCTCCGAGGAACGAGATCTCGACGCCCAAGCGGCGCCGAGTCAGAACGACCTCGGAGGGGATTAGCAGCGAATGACGACCGTCTTGAGGTCTCGTCTAGGTGGAGGAGCGCCGCTCGGGGGGATCGGCTGGGTCCAAAGGACGACGGGGGCGAAGGTCCAGGACGAAGGGGTCGCGTGGACCGCGACGAAATCCGTCCAGTCCGTAGCCAACTCGGGCGTCCAGTCCTGCGACGAGTTCAGCAAATAGTCTTGGCAGTCATCCGTGCCCCGGGAGACCCCTTCACCAGCTTGATCGGCGGGCTCTTCTCCGCAGCAGGCGTCTTCGCTGCAACACAGGGCCCAAGCGAACTCGAAGCCAGCGTGGTCCTCCTCGATGCAAAGCGAGAGCAGCCCCGAGTTGGCGAGGCCAAGTCCGAGGACGAGGAGGATAAGGAGTGGGTTGGGGAAGACGGTCACGACTGCCGGAGGGTAGCCAAGAACTTCGCCACTGTCTACGGACCCGTTTCGCTGTGCCCTCCTGGGGTTGAGGCTAGAGGGGCCCTAAGCCTCCGCCCCTTGCCTGAGGCGGTCCCTCGCCTATCAGCAGACCAGGTGGATCATGGACAAACAGCTAGATCAACTGGATAGACCGCCCTTGAGGCGAGAGAGGGCACGTGAGTGGATCTTCTTGAACCGGTCTGTTGAACCTCCGTGTCGCCCCGCCATCTGGGCGAACGTAAGCCCTTCGAAGTACTTCTCCTTGAACACCTGCCGTTCTCCTTCACTTAACCGGCCAAGAAGCACCTCAACCTCCTCTGCGCGACCAACGGTGACGAAAGGCTCCTCTTCTTCGGCAGCTCGGTCATGCCGTTCCTCCAACTGCGTGGTGCGAGCTGCGCGACGCGCTTCGGTGCGGCTCATTCCTCGTCTTGAAGAGTCGAAGCAGACCGCTGACCGAGCCTTGTTGAGGGCCTCTGTCGGGTTCGGTCCCAACCAGTCGTCCTGATCGGGAGCCAGCCATGCTTCCAAGAGTTGCGGAATCGCGCCATCGGCGGCCTCTTGGCGGTGCGCGGATTGGGTTGCTCTCAGCGCGGAACGGAGACTCTCCTGCGCCTCCTTCTGAGGCAAGTGGTCAAGCAAGCTCAGCGCAATCTTGGGCAGCCGCGAGAGGCCGTGTAGCGAGGCCACGTCCCCGGTTGAGCAGACCCCAGTGCCGTCGGAGGCGAATTGTCGTTTCAGGTCAACCAAGTTCTCCATGGCCTTGATTGGGTCCTTGCGGTTCAACAGGTGGACATCGAGTTGGATTCCCCAAAGGGTCAGTGCCATCGCCTGGACGCCGATAGTGCGAACTTGGATTGACAAGGGCCATGGAACCCAAGCGACCTGTAGGTGGGGCGGAGCGATTTCGGGGACGTGCGAGACCTCTCGGGCTCCCAGCTGAGGGAGAGCCGCCCGAACGACTGAGGGAGCTGGCACAGGGAAGCGAGCGTCCCAAGGGCCATGCTGTCCGACCAACTCGTGCAGATGATCACCTAGCCGAGAAAGGAGATCCTCTACAGCCCGCTTGCTTCCTAGCGCGAGACTGACGGCTTCAGCCGCCAGGTGGTCTCCCAGGTAGAACTCGATCGGCAGTAGACGGAGCAACCTTGGAGGTAGGTCAACCTGCGCCAGGGCTTGCCTGTCCCCATTCTTGAGGCAGGCCTCGATTTCGAGGTCCGAGATCCCTGATTCGATTCGTGCTCTCCGGATCGCCCCAAGATTCCGCAGCGTTTCTCCGTATGCAGTTTCCAGCATGTGCCTCTCTCACGCGAGTCTAGGTTTCAGATGCGACGACTGGTCGGCCCAGCCTTCACCCTGGGAAGGTACAACTCACTCGCAAGGGGACAACAATCTTCTCGAGTCTCAAAGTCCTTGGCTGCGGCGGCGAGCGGCAAGCCTCAAGCCTTTGACCCACAGGCTATTACGATCGACTTCCTCAACGTTCGGCCTGTTATCGAAGAGGGCACATCGTCTGCAGACGACGCCCTCCACAACAACGCGACGCCAAGAGCCCCACAGGGGCTTAGCTTGGGTTCATTTACGCCGATTCGCCTCGCCGCAAGGGATCTCGAGCCGGACGACATTGGTGCGTAAGGACTTGCGAGTTATAGACGGAGCATCACTACCTACATCGCGGCAAACCCCACCGAGGCTTGCCAGGTGAGGCGTCCTGAGAGCTACCGCGGTCAGCTCAGCCTCCCTGAGGACGTAGGTTTCTCCACGAGCCATCGTCCTCCTCGCGATGGTCTCTTCGGTCGCGGTCATGAGGGCTCAGCTCTGCCGACCTCAGCGGTCTTGACCTTGGCTGTGCCGCCGCAGTTTGCGTCCTGCGCCAAGCGCTTTCGTCAGCTCTTTCGTCGGGCTTTGAACGCCACCCTCGTCGGGCTTCACGAGCGGAGCGTCAGCTATGCGGGTCGGAACGCGGTCCTCCGCCTGGATCCATTTTCCGCGCCTGCGAGTGCCCAGGGGGGTCCGAGCTTTGGCCTCGTCCCTGCCTTGACCAATGCCTCAAAGGAAGATCGGGCTGACCTAAGGGCCTGGCGCCAGGCGGTCCGCCAGGCGTTCTACGCCTGGCAAAAGGGTAAGGACCCGGTCTTCCCCGTCGGCACCTTCCTAATGCCTCATCGCTACAAGGCGCGCGTAGCGACCTAGCTCTTCCTCGGCTCGGCACACCTCAGCGGGGCTTGCCCCGCTGCAGGCATGTACGCACTCCCCTGCGGACCCCCAAAACGGAGCCGACTCCGCGCCTCCAGAGGAGTGCGGAGTCGGACTTTTCTTCAATCAGAGCGGCGAGCGGGTCAATATCGTCAACCGAGGACACAAATGCCCAGCGGACCCTGGGTCGGCTGGAGGCGGCCAGGTATCAGGCCGCCAGCTTCCTCCGCTCCTCCTCGACGCGGTCAAAGTGACCGCTAGCCTTGCAGTAGGCTAGCGCCTCGGCATTGGTCTGGGCCCGGAAGAGTTGCTTGCCGGCGGACCAGTGGTGACGGACCAACCAGGCCTGCTTTTGCTCGTCTAGGTAGTAGCGGTGGATGATTTCGCCGGGGGCGGGGGCCTCGGTGAAGGTCAGCTCCATCCAGGCGATGCGCTCGGGGCTATCTAGTTCGGCGCGCAGGATCTCTAGCACCTCCGCGTAGCTGTAGTGCCTGCGACGAGCGGGAATGTAGGCCTTGGAGGAAGTTGGCGGGTCGATTCTGTTGACGCCCGCCTCCGGACCCGAGTATCGCGGGTCAAAGGTCGTGAAGGTGTGGCTCGCGAGCGCCTGCGCGCTCGGGAGGCCGCTCAGACCGTAGCGGCTCGTGAGACGCTCCCAGAGGTCCGCGCGAGTCTCTAGGTTGGGCAAAGTCTCAGCCTTGGCCGACTCGAGCCGGAACAGACCATAGGGCTGGAACTCCTCGCTGCCCGCATCAGCCTCGTCGAGACGCGCCAGATACTCGACCTCGTGGCTGGCTGAGACCCCCCCCCGCTGAAAGAACGAGAAGCAGTCCACGCCGCCGCTCGGAAAGAGTGGAACCGAGTTCCAACCCATGGTCAGGTAGAGCTGGCAGGGCATTGTCCGACGACGACGCTCCTCAGTTACGCGGCGAGCCCTCGGGGCCCGGAGAACGCGCAGCACGAAGGCCTTGGCCTGGGTCACGGCCTTCTCCTGGCTCCGCCAAGCCCAGGTCGCCAAATCCTCCATGGGGTGCTTCTCGTCCGCCGCCATCTCGCCTCCGCGGAAGCCTGGTCGACGACACCGACGCCCCGCGCGCCGGGACGCGAAACGCAGCGCTCCCTGAGAGCCTTATCGGCCGCGAGAGGCGCTGTCTTTGGTGAGAAGCAGGGCTACTTCTTCTTGGGACGGAACGCCTTGACCACCTCGGGGTCCGTCTCCAAGAAGGGCCCCTCGATCAGATCGAGGCAGTAGGGCACCGCGGGAAACACGGCGATCAGACACTCGCGGATGGCCTTGGGGCTCCCTGGGAGGTTCACGATCAAGCCACCCGGACCTCCCCCAGGGGGGAACCGGATCCCCGCCTCCTGCCGACTGAGGATCGCGGTCGGGACCTTCTCCAAGCTGACCTTCCGCATTAGCTCCCCGAATCCAGGCATGGGCTTGTCGACCACGGCCAGAGTCGCCTCGACCGTTACGTCGCGGCGTGCAGGACCCGTGCCGCCAGTCGTGACCACCAGCGAACAGCCCTCCTGGTCGACGAGCTCGACGAGGGTCTCGCGGACTAGGCCCTCCTCGTCGGGGATCACGCGCGTGATCGTCTCGAAAGGCGAGGTCAAGAACTCCGCCAGGCAGTCCCGCAAGGCCGGGCCGCCTCGATCCTCGTATTCGCCCCGGCTAGCCCGGTCCGAGACCACCACGACCCCAATCTTCGCTCCCATGACCCCTCCTCTGAGGGCGGATCCTATCCGGCTCTCAAGGGGCCTGTGAGCCCCAACTCCCAGGGAGGGAAGGGGATGGGCCTCGTGATAGCCTGCGCCCCTCGAATTCACGAGGAGCAGGTATGGACGCGCGACTGAGCGCAGAGCAGGTCGCCGAGCTTCGGCGCGCGACCCCTCCCCCCTCCCCCAAGGAGCTCGCCAAGCAACTCGGCGTCTCAAAGGAGGAAGCTGAGGCGGTTCTGGCCGACCTCGACGGTCTGACGCCCGCCTGGGCCGGGCGTGAGCAACCTCGCCTCGTGCTCGCAGTGGGCGCGGTCCTGATCTTCGTCGTGAGCCTCCTGGCCTACTCCGGCAACACCGAGGGCGCCTTCCTCTTCGACGACAAGCAAGCCGTCGCGGCCGACGAGGTCAGCGCGCTTCGAGTTTGGTCCCAGAACCATGTCCGAGACGGCGATCCCCTCAAGCACAAGCTGAGCGTGTTCCGGGAGGGCGCAGAGAAGACCCTCGACGGCCTCTTTGCCTACAACCGGTTTCGCGTCGTGACCTACGCGACCTTCGCCTGGGAAGACTGGTGGTTCGAAGGCGCAAAGGAGGGAGAGCCCAAGAACGGTGGCCTCTTCCACTCCGACCCGCTCTTCCCCGAGGCCCACGTTCACACCTTCAACAACCTGATCCACGCCCTGAACGGACTCTTGGCCCTCTGGCTGGCCTACCTAACCTTCACTTCTCCCGCCTTCGCCCGGAGCCGGAGCGCACTCCGCTACCCCGCAGCTGGCGCCGTCCTGACCGGCGTCGTGTTCAGCCTCCACCCACTCCAGACCCAGGCGGTGACCTACCTCTCGCAGCGCGCCGAGTCCCTCGGGACCCTGTTCTTCCTCCTCTCCCTCTGCCTCCTCATCACCGCTCGGCGGAGGGCGCTGGTGGCGACGGAAGAAGCTCGCCCGCATCTGACGGTGTTCGCTTGGACTGCCGTCTTGGGGCTGTGTGGGCTCGTGCTCGTGGCCGCGGCCAAGACGGACCTTCGCTTCTCGAGCGCCGTCTATTTGGGCCTCCTAGCGATCGCGGGTGGGATCGGAGCCTCGGTTTATCTCGTCAAGTCTGGACATGACGAGCCCTGGCACGCCGCCGCCGTCGGAGGAGGCGTCGTGGCCTTCATGCTCGGCCTCGAGACCAAGGAGATCGTGGGCGTGTTGCCCGCGGTCCTCCTCGCACACGAGCTTCTCTTTGGAGCGAGCGCCCAGACAGAGGCACCGAGCGAGTCACTGATCCCAGCAGGGCCAGCCCTCCTGAATCGGCTTTGGCTCTGGCGAGCCGTTCGCAGCTTTGGCACCCGCGAACGCCTGCGCTACCAGGCGCCCTGGATCGCTGCAGTGCTCCTGGTCGTGATGGCCTTTCCGATCCTGGGCGGAACGAACTTCTCCAATCAGTTCCTTGGCCAGCGTGTCGAAATGGGCGGTCGGCAGTCCGTTCGCCTAACCCCAGCCAACTACCTCCTGACGCAGGCCAACGTCCTCCACACCTACATTCGTTTGGCTGCCCTTCCCTACGGACAGAACGTCGACCACGACTACCCCTTGGCCCTGGAGCCGATCGTCGGCACCGTCGATACCCAAGGAAAGGACCTTGGACCCTATTCCAAGCCGCTCGTAGCACCGGAGCTCAGCTCCCCGCTGACCACCCTCCTGAGCGTGCTGGGGCTCCTGGCGGCTGTCGCTTTGGCCCTCGCAGCCGGAGGTCGCGCGCGGGTCGCCGCCTTCTCCGTGGCCCTAGGACTCCTTGTGCTCGGGCCTAGCTCGACCTTGATCGTGCTTGCGGACGTGATCTTCGAGCATCGCTTCTACCTCCCGCTCCTTGGTGGAGCTCTCCTTCTGCCCGTCGTCCTCGAACGACTCCTGCGCTTGGGCCCCCCCCTCCCTGGCGGACGCGTGCTCTTGGTGGCGGCGATCCTCCTCGGCCTGATCGGCGCCACTCTTGTCTCCAAGCGAAACCAGGTCTGGCAGACGGATCTCACCCTCTGGGAGGACGTCACTCAGAAGTCACCTCGCAAGCCACGTGGGTGGGTCAACCTGGGCAACTATTGGGGCAACCTCGAGACCCACATTGTGGAATACCGAACAGGGAACACCTCGAGTCAACGAGTTCTCTGCCAGCCCCGTGCCCTACCTGGGGGAGAAGACGTCCTCCTCGTCAACCTCAGCCGCCAGGTCATGCGACCCACCGTAGTCTCGGTCAAGAACGTGATCGGCGTCGGTCTCCTCAAGGAAGCCCAGGACGCGCCTCAGAAAGCGAAGGACTGCTACACCAAGGCTGTCGAGATCGAGCCCTATGGCAAGGCCCTCAACAACCTCGCCTTGAGCTCGGTCTATCAACTCCAGTACCTCCAGCAAGAAGAACGGATCGTGGCCCAGCAACTCCTACCCCGCTTCCAGGAGCGAGGAGATCTGGCACGCGTCAGTGCCTGCCAGGAGCGCCTGAAGCTCTTTCCCCCTCAGATGGATGTCTACGCCAAGGAGGCAGAGCGCTGCCTCCTCGCCAAGATCGCCATCGGGAATGGGGACTTTTTCGTCTACAACAATCTGGGTGGCCTCTACTCGATCACCAACAATCACTGGGCGGCCGTCTACTACCTGCGGGCCGCGTTGCGAGTTGAGGGGGCGGACATGAGCACCTGGGCTGCGCTAGGGGAGGCTCTCCAGAAGTGGGGCGTGACCCGCTGGCGCCACGCTCACCAACTTGGGCGCTTCAAATACGACAAGTGGGCCGGCCGCGCCAGGACCTCTTGGCGAGAGGCGATCGAGGCCTACGAGCGCTTCCTGCGCGAGAAGCCCAACTCCCCCCAGGCCGGCTTCGTCCGCCAGTCGATCGCCGAGCTGAAGCGCTGGCTCGCCGGACAAGACCTCCCCAATCCGCAGGCGCCGATCTGGCGCACGGCAGTCATCGACTAGAGGATCGGTCAGAGTGCGACGCGCAGCCCAAGCCTGGACAGACCACGACCCCCGAACGCCCGATCCCGTCTGCGCCGGGAGTTCTGGCTTCGTCGTTGTGAGACGACGCAATACCCAGGTCGCAAGCTCCACTCGGCCACTCTGAGGCGCCCATGCTCGCCGACGTCCTGATCCTCGACCTCAGCGCCTATCTCCCCGGCCCCTTCGCGAGTGGGATCCTCGCGGACCTAGGAGCGAGGGTCGTCAAGGTCGAGGCACCGAGGGGAGACCCCACCCGCGCGATTCCGCCGCACGATGAGCGCGGCGTCAGCGCAGCCTTTGGCGCGCTCAACGCCGGCAAGGAGAGCCTAGCCCTCGACCTCAAGTCGGAAGCCGGCGTCGAGCTCCTCCTAGACCTCGTGTCGCGAGCGGACGTTGTTCTGGAGGGCTTTCGCCCGGGCGTCATGGAGCGGCTCGGCCTCGCGCCCGAGGTCTGTCTCCAGCGCAATCCTCGTCTGATCTACTGCCGCCTGACGGGCTACGGACAAGACGGCCCCTATCGCGAGCGCGCAGGCCACGACCTCAACTACCAAGCCTACGCAGGCTGCCTCGCGCTCGGGGCCGGCGCCACGGGGCCTCCCGCGACACCAGGGATTCAGACCGGCGATCTGCTCGGCGGCTACGCCGCCGCGGTCGGGATCCTGGCGGCTCTGCGAGGACGGAGCGAGGCCGGGGGCGGGCGCGTGGTGGACGTCAGCATCCTCGACGCCCTGGTCCAGGCCCAGGGGATTCACTTCGCCGGCCACCGACTCGGGCTTCGGCGAAGTG
>Ga0316202_10000900_pt1 | contig 26765 bp, 23 predicted proteins | sample 3monrhotite_MG_FD_204934 | JGI IMG/M metagenome (GOLD analysis project Ga0316202, IMG submission 204934) | Microbial mat bacterial communities from mineral coupon in-situ incubated in ocean water Damariscotta River, Maine, United States -... | ecosystem: Environmental > Aquatic > Marine >... | reverse complement strand
AGTGATACCATCATAACCACCTAAACGTTCGTAAAGTGTTTCTTCAGTCATTTTATTCTCCTATCTGATTTACTTTTTGGGTATAACGCCAGCGTTAATCGGCATGCCGTAGTTGAACGCTTTTGTTAGGTATTTTTTGCTACACCCATCAAAACCGGCATATCACCCTCGGAACTGCTCATGCTAAATGGAACATCTATATTCGAGAGTTCCAACCCTACGTTAATATATGCTTTCTCAACAGCATCCTTGTTAAGGCCGAAATCTCCATCTTTTCTCGTAGACAACCAATCCCATTGAATGAATGTACCCGTCGGTTTTAGTAACGATTTTATAACCGTTAATATTTTTTCATGTTCTGGTATAAATCCACAGACCGAAGACGCTATTATAAGGTCGAATTTTTCTTTAAATAGTTTATTTCCTACTACGAGGTTTTCTGAAAGTTCTTCGGAAATAGCAGAAACATTGGATAAGCTTTTATCGTTCAAGATCGTAATCATTTTCTCGGATGTATCTAGAGCTACTACTTGTTTAGCATATGTCGATATTTTTTCGGTTAAAAGCCCCGTACCACAGCCGAAATCTAAGACTCTTAAATCATTAAGGTCTATTACATCAGAAAGGCTATCAAACGCTTTTTCAGAATATGCAACAACATCAGGGTTACTATCCCATCCCTCAGCGTAATCATCCCATCCTTCACTCATAGTAAAGCCTCTACCAATACTCTTCCGATATGCTTATCGTTAGTCTTTTGATAACACATTCAAAAACTCCTCAACATCCGCTTGTGCAAGATCATTAAATGGATACGGTTCGCTATGCCATTTTTCGTGAACCATATTAACCAATTCCTGTAAAGCTTCGAAATACTTAACGTCAAGATCTTTAGTGAATTGACCGTGAGCAGCATTATTCATAATCGTCTCAAGATCATTGTGGGCTAGTGATTTATTTCTAGCTACTTTTATATTTGACCATAGCCCAGAAAGTTGATTTTGAAGAGAACTAACTTTTTTTTCATCCTGACCCCAACAACCAAATCGAACTATATATTCAATTGTAAGATTTAGGGAATTTCTCATAATTGCAGGATCATGTAATTTACTTATCTGTAGTAGGCAATACTCTTGAGTTATTATGGATAGCCTTTGCGTGAAATATTTTGATTTTCCAATAGTGTTTTCATGATCACGATTATCATCAAATAGATTTCGATGCGTTATCCAGCATTCATATGCCCAGTCGGATAGTTTGCAGAATTCAATTGCAATATCTTTCGATACTATATTGCTCAATTAATATTTCCTTGTGATATTTTTTTAGCCTAACGCTTGAATTCAACCAACGCGTTAGCGGTCGGCTGGAATGATTTGTTACGTGTCTTTATTCCTGTTGTTTGCAATAATTTTTAGTTTGTTTCTATAAACGGTTATAGAATGATCTGCTGGTATTTTACTTCCTGGCATACTGTTTTTAAAAAATGCTCTTGCTCTGAATATAAAGCTCACGCTATAAAGTAATTTCACATTGTCATAATTACCAGATTTACATATGCTTAAGTATCTCATGTTTCCACAATGGTAATAACCACCGAATTTTGACAATAAGATTTTTTTTATCGTTGTTCCAGCATAAGGAATAAAGCCAAGCACCCAAGAATTAAGCTCGATAGTGACACCGCTAGGCGGCAGCATCGTTACTGGGTCTACAGCATTAACTATTCTATAAATTGGAGTTTTAATACCTGTTGCCCAATCAACGTTTCCAACTCTAGGTGAACCGAATGTATAGCAAGAGGCAATGCCACCTTTGTGGGTTAGTTTTTTGGCGGCAACTGTTGCTAATGCACCACCTAGACTATGCCCGGTTATAAAAAGAGGTTTGTCTTTAAATTCATCTTGATTTAAGAATTGTTGAATTTATACAGCTACTTGGCTAAAGGCTTCATCAAATCCTGTGTGAATTTTTCCGCCAGTTTTACATGTTTTGATAGTTGCCTTAACATCAGACTTGATGTCCTTCATGCTTGTGGCTTCTGTGCCTCTAAACCCTAGAAAGATATAGGTGTCGTTTTCAAGCAATATGGCCTGTGTGCCATTATTGTCGAATGTTTTAATGAGTTTAAGGTTTAAAAATTTTACGTTTTCTTCTAACTTTTTCTTTTCTTCATCGGCATCATAACCAACAATTTCAATAAGAGTATTTAGCGCTTTTATGTCCTTATTCGCTACTAGCTTTGAGACTTGTTTTATGAAATGCTCTTTTGATGAACCTTTGAATATTGGATTAAATCTTATATAAGCCAGTTCAGAAATAAAAGCCATCAGCCAAGAAGTTCTATCACTATAGGCTTTTCTATAACTAGGAAAGTCTTTTGCTAGCAACTTTTTAATTTCTTCGATTTCTTCTGTTGATTTTATTAATATATTTGACATATACATTCCTTGTTTAATTCAGATTTTTATACATAACAGTACAATATACAGAATCACTAATTATGGTGCTAGACAGAATCTGTATATTGCATAATTACGAACTTCATATTACTGTATACTAAAACAGCATGCTGTAAAATGAAATCCATATACATGGCTGGGACGCTAACATATGAATAATAACAAGTCAAAAATGGACAATGCTGTTGCCGGATTCTGGGATTGATACATTGAATTCCTTCAAAAACAAGGTGTTAAGGGAAGTGCCTGTCGTTGGTACGTAAAGCGAGTAGAGCAATATACCTAGACTTATCCTGAGCAAAAACTGCTCGCACATACACCCGGGCTAGCCCCCCGATTTTTGGAAGATGAAGGCAGAAATACCAAGCTAAAAGACTGGCAGTTCATTCAAACTGTCGATGCTATACAGAAACTGTTTGTTATGATCAATGCGCCATGCCTCGATAAAGTTGACTGGGCACATTGGTGGTTTTTTGCTCATACTTTGCCTCGGCGTCACACCACCCTTGCCAGAGAGACTCCTGTTTCCAGCGAACAGGATAAAACCGATAAAAAGTGCGCTTGCGATGGTACGCAGAGACTATGCTCTTTTTTTGACCACACTTATCGCTGAAATCAAAATAGTGCTCAATTCACTTTTGATGTTACTACGCCATTGGGGAGGTCTTGGCAATCACTTATTATGACTTCGTTAGTATCAGGAAAAAAAGTACATATTATAGGTAATGGTAATTGTTTAAATTGAGGGATCAACCTTACGAGGAGGTTAAAAATATCTATTTTTTGAATTCGTAAATGACACTAAAAAATCAACCGAGTCTAAGCTTGTTGATGCTGGTTTTTATAGATCTCGTTCCTTCCTTTTTTGTTCATGGCGGGCACATATCGCCTGGATCTCAGCGGCGATATATTCTACGATTGCAATATACTCACGCAGTTCATCACTTGGTCTCTCATTACAAACCGCTTCATCCATCCTGGATGCCAGTTCCATGAGCTGATTGCTCCGCGCCGCCATGCACTCCATTGGTCGCTTTACCTCAGGCCGTTGATAGGCCTGATTTAGTAAGTCGGTTGTTACTGGTTTGGTATTTCTGTTATTTGAAGTATCCATTGTGTTTGTGCTCACAAGCAGAGAATAATTAAAGCCGTAATATATGCCATGCTTGCGATACAGCACCACGCAATATATTGCGGCTTTAATCTCTCTCAGGAAGATTTGATGGAATATGGCTTATCTCTTCGTACAGTACAGCGCATTGAAAACACTTCAGAACTGGCCAATATCACCTTGCTTACTCTGTTCCGCCTCTCTGGAGCTTTTGGCGTCAAACCCGAGGATTTGCTTGATATTTAATCACCGTCTAATCAGCCCAATTATTACAGGTAGCGGGATTTGTCTATTTATTCCCAACTTTTTCTCGTTCCCATGCTTCGCGTCGGAATGTATACGGTAGTTAGCATTTAGCAAGGTATGGGTTCCCACGCAGGAGCATGGGAACCAGAAAAAACATTAAACTAGTTGATCCGGGATATTATTCTGAGTGGTTTATGAAATAGACCCTTAGCGTCGTGACTCAATAATTTCACGTATTTCGTTGTCGGTTAACACAATCGGGTTGGTGCGCATACTACCACCACGGCAACCGGCGACGATGTTATCCACGTCCGATGCCTGGACACCATAGTGACTCAGTCGCGGAAGCGACAGTCGTTGGGTCCATTCATAAAGTGTTGCTATCAATGCTTCCTGTGCCTGAGGGTCTGTTAATTCTGTATCAGGGCTTAATAAACGACCAAGCCGTGCATATTTTTCAAGTGCAGGGCTATCTGGCTGGCGTTGGTGCAGGCTGCGAATATTACCCTCAGTGGCTGCCGCGACCAATGTGCCGCATACAACGCCGTGAGGAATGGGGAAGTAGGCTCCGAGTGGCGATGCGAGACCATGCACAGAACCCAGGCCTACTTGTGCCAGGGTAATGCCGGAAATCAGTGCGCCATAAGCGATACCAGCACGTCCTTGCCGAGCCGCTATGCTGTCACCGCCTTCCCAGGCGTCAAAAAAATGTTGGCTCATCGCTTCCAGACCGCTCCATGCCAGGGCATCTGTTAGCGGGTTTGCGCGACACGATAGGTAGGATTCCAACAACTGGGTGAAGGCGTCCATTCCGTTGGCGGCAATCAGTGCGGGTGGGCAAGAGTCCAGCAACAGCGGATCGACAACGGCAATCTCGGCCACCAGATCAGGGTGGCGAAATGACTTTTTGAAACCATTGCAGCCTTGCTCACTGAGTACCGCATTCATGGTGGCTTCACTGCCTGTACCGGCGGTAGTGGGTACCGCAATGAAAGGTATGGCAGGGCCTTTATAGTCAAGGCCTCGACCGACACCTTCCAGATAATCCATGACCGAATTCCCTTGTGGCAAGAGCCCGGCAATGGCTTTGGCTGCGTCCAATACACTGCCGCCGCCAATTGCCAGGACGCTGTTAATGCCGGTTTGGTGAAATTGTGCCACGATCTGGTCCACCTGTTGTGGCGATGGTTCTCCATCGATGATGACATTGTTCCACTGCAATCCGGCAGCTTCTAAGGCATCCTGAAGCTGCGACCAATAGGGTGTTGCACAAAAGGATGTGGCTCCGGTAACCAGAAGTAGCTTATTTCCATAGGCGGCCACTAGGGATGGCAGTTGTTTGTGGCTGTCTTCACCAAAAATAATCCGTGGCAGACGGACGGTAGAAAATGCGGTGAGTTCCATCGATTCAATACTCCGGGAATAATCCGACATAATGCACTCCCTGGCGTGGTGATGCCATCCAGTCGGCAACCGTTTCTCTCCATGTCAGGTAATGCGCGGTTTCTTTGTGTGCCGCTGCGGCGTCAGCGTTACGATAGGCTTCGTAAAGGACGAACTGGTTAGGGGCATCCGCCATTTGTAGTATATCAAAACGCAAATTTCCGGGTTCTTGCACTGATGCTTCATGGTTCAACTGTGTTGCTGCAATAAAGTTATCAATGTACTCGGTTTTGACATTAACGTTGACCAGCGTTGTATGCATGACATTTTCTCCTGTTTTTTTATACGTTATTTATGCTGGGTATGCTTGGGAATATTTAGTGCTTCATCCCTTTTTAATCTTTAATGTGAATTAAGCGCTAAAATACGTTATTTTTAAAAAATCACTGGGTATTTAACGCAGAAGTCGTCCCCCTGATGTGATATGAAGATGTTAATATCCGATCAGTTTGCGGTGAGGTCGTTTATTTGTTCAGTATCTTGTCCATTTTTTGCGTATGTTCCTTTGTCGTTATGTGATGGGTTGGTCACGGGTAACAATACGGTGAATGTTGATCCGACGTTTACCGTTGAGGTGACCGTCAGGCTGCCGCCCATTAATTCACAATAACTGCGGCTGATTGTTAACCCAAGACCGGTGCCTCCATAACGTCGGGTGCTACTGGTATCCACCTGGGAGAATGGCTGGAAAATATCTTCCAGGCGATCCGCTGGAATCCCAACCCCGGTATCTCGTACCTCGAATGCGAATTGTTCTTGGCCATTATCTTCGCGACGCGAGGTAATATGAATATCAATGATACCGGCGCTTGTAAACTTGGCAGCATTTGATAGAAGATTTAAGAGCACCTGTTGTAAGCGTGTCTGGTCGGTCCAGATTTTTCTCTGTGGCATCTTGTGTATGATTCGCAAAGTGTTGCCATGTTGTTTAACAGCAAGTGCAATTGTTTCACGAACATTTTCCAGTAAGCTATCTAAATCGATCCAGCCCATATTCATATTAATGTGCTCAGCTTCGACTTTAGATAAATCAAGGATATCCTCGATGAGGGATAGTAGTTGCGTGGCTGCCTGTAATACTTGCTTAAGATAACTCAGTGTTTCTGTTTCGTTGTGTGCTTGTGCGTCCTCGGTCAGTAAATCGGTATAGCCTATAATGGCATTCAGCGGTGTGCGCAGTTCATGGCTCATGTTGGCAAGAAAATTAGATTTGGCTTGATTTGCCGAGAGCGCTGTGTCGCGTGCAACCACCAATTCGGTGTTCATGTTTTGCAAGGCCTGCTCGGCAAGCACCCAGCGGGTGACATCGGCGATCAGCAATAGTTGATCATCGTTGGTGGTTTCCATCAACGTAGCTTCATGAGTAAAGCGATTGCCCGTTGGGCTGGTATCACTGATACGCACTGTATTTCCGAGACTCAAGAGGTTGCGGTAGTGTAACCACCAAGCATCTGGTGTTTTCCAGTCAGCAAGAATTTCATGCAGTGTACACCCGAGAGGCGTCAGGTCTGCTGATGTCACATGGCCAACACCGGCTCCCACACTGCCCAGGGCTCGTTCAAGAAGGTCGCGGTGCGTTGCGATCGCAGTTGCAGCTTGATTTTGTTGCTCGCTTTTAAGTCGTAGTTGAAAGCCCTGGATAGAGAGCAAGGCGGCCGATACCATTGGCATAATGCGTTGTGCAATACGGGTATGGCGGGTGGCGAAAAAGCCTTTTTTTGCATGGACGCAAACCAGTACGGCAACACTTTCTCCAGCAAAAATGGGAATGTGCAATGCCGAGCGGACGCGGCTCAGCAAGATGGGGGATTGTGCTGCCCAGGCAGGCTGCTTTGAGGTATCAAAGACAGCCACAGGTTTGCCGCTCAATACCCGCTGTAAAGCGGAGTCGATATTCAATCGAACCCCAGCGAGTGGATGATCCTCTGCGGCCATTGATACCAAGGTACCTTCATCAACCAAAAACAAGGCAGCAACATCAAAGTGCAACAATGGGCCTAGCACATCGACAAGCACGGAATAAACGGCCTCAGGGTCTCGCGCCGTTGCCAGACAACTCACGCTGGACAGCAGTAAATCACCTTCCCGGCGTAGTGCTCGTTCCTGTTCAAGCTGCGCTTGAAGTTCGACTAAACTCTCTCGGAGTTCTTCATTTACTTGCTTCATGTTACTTGCTTCATGTGCTACACAGGGGCATTACCCAGCAGCAGTACTGAAATCATCAGATTTCCATGGCGATTTTCACCACCGATAAAGCAGCCTTGTTCGCCAAAGGTAAATGAGCCCAGGAAAGGGCGTCTTTCCAAGGTATCATTAAGGTGTCCAACCACGTTATCCATCTGATCCTGGACCGTTAACATGCAGCCAGCACAGTAAATCACCAAACCACCGGCAACATCATCGGGCTTGATATCGCCGGTTCGCATTGCCGCCCGAGCCACGCGTCCCGCTCGTTCGACCAGACTGTGCCGGGTTCCTTGCATTAACCAAAACTCATCACCTTCTTCAACATTTGAAAATAAGCTCAGCCCCCGTTCCGGGGTAATATGATCTGGGTGGGATAATTGATGATAGGCTGTGCCGCCAACGTTACCGACCACTCGGCCTAGTGGGTACAATGTTGTCAGAGGCAACACGTTTTGCTCACCGGTCGCAAACGCATCCTGGAGCACGCCACCGGTCCAGTCATCATAAACCTCTGCCGCCGGGCGCCCATCAATTTCATACAAAATACGACCATCGGCACGTGTCACACGACCTTTTATTTCGGTTGGCTCATAACCACTGTGGAACGCAAAATAGAGTTCTGTTGATGGGAACAGTACTGAGACGATAACGGCGTCGAGGTACACACCTGCTTGGGTCAGTTGGGCCCATTGGCCACTGACATCGTTGTCGGCAGAGCTGCCGCCGACAATGGGTACTCCTGCTCCGAGGGAACTTTCAAGCCCGTTGATCACTCTTTCTTCACAACCGGGAGGAGCACTGATCCATATCAGGCCGGGCATTTCTCCGGGCCGTCCGGCATCACTGAGTGCCTTGTCCAAAGCTTGGCAGGCAGCTGCCTCCGGCGAGGCTGACGCATCCAGTGTTGCCTCGCCAACACCATAATCTCCATCAGGGTCAGCAATACCGAAGGCGGCAATACCTCGTCCTTCGGTATTGACCACACCACGTTCGGTCATTGCCCCAAGACAGGAAGTGCTTCCGTGGAAACGTTTGGCCCCGAGGCTATTTAACGTTTGCTGTAATTGGGAAATGTCGTAGCTGACGGATGGGGCAATAACAATCCAGTCAGGAGGGCTGCCCAGGCGGGTTGAAAGCTGTTCCCAAAGTTGATCTGCGGCTTCTTTGGAAGACTCACTCGTTGAGTCGGCGGTTGCAACATGCATGCTGTTCTCCTTTATGACAGCAACACGATCAGAAGTACATCTCCTATGGAGATCGGATCGCTTAAAGTTATATGGCGGCTGGCATTCAGCCTGAATACAGTTTGTCCTGAAAGTGAGTTTGTTTCAGGTTTAAAACCGTGATGAATAATACTCATCACGAACCCGAATTCCACTGTTGTCTAAACTAACATGATCTAACGCCATGATCATCTTTTGGTTTTTCTGTATGGCCTATAGCTATTTATGGTCATCCGTTATTGTTCCAAGGCAATATTGTCATCAATAAACAATCTTGCAGCAAGGGGTATTAACACATCTTCACGTCACGCTGGCGCACGCCTACAAGGATGTAAGCGGCAGAGCAACGCAGGACACCAAAGCCAAGGTCAGTGTCCAGGGGAGATTTGCTCACTGGATTCTGGCTTACACCGGAATGATGATATACCTATAGCGATTGAACCAAAGGAGTTGACTAATGCCAAAATTCGGTCAGGCGAGTAAATGTTCTGTTTCAGGCCAAGCAGATTTTTTCTATTTATAGGCTTATACTTATTTTTTATGGCGCATAAAATGCTCTTGTTGGGTTATAAACGCCCATTAGGCCGCTATTGTTACATTCATCTGCTTTCCACTTCCCATCCTTGTTTTTTCCGATAGATCGTAGATGGGCTGACATCAAGCAAGGCTGCGGCCTTTGGAATATTACCGTCACAAATTTTGATAGCTTGTTCGATGGCATCACGTTCAACGTTGGCCAGAGGTTTTATGGAACCATGGCTATCGGTAGCCTGTGTTGGTTGTTGTGGTTGAATCAGATGGGATATTTCCAGTTCGTTGAGAGAGGTGTTCAGTGGTGGTGGAAGGTGGGCCTGGGTGACGATCGTATCATCATGCAGTACGACGATATTGCGGATAACATTTTGTAGCTGGCGCACGTTACCGGGCCAGTTGTAACGGCGCAGGATAACCTCAACCTCCGGGGTAAAGGTGGTGAATGCTTTGCCTTCTTCTTGTGCATAGGTGATGAGGAAGTGCCGGGCAATGTCCATGATGTCATTATCACGCTCGCGCAAAGGTGGCAGGTGCAATGGCACTACGTGTAACCGGTAATAGAGGTCTTCTCTGAAACGCCCTGCTGCCACAGCTTCCAGTGGGTCGCGGTTGGTCGCACAAATGAAACGCACGTCTACGTTTTGTGATTTACTGTCGCCGACTTTCTGAAAGCTGCCGGTCTGGACGAAGCGTAATAGTTTGGTTTGTAGATCCAGTTCCATTTCACCGATTTCGTCCAGAAACAAGGTGCCGCCGTCAGCGAGTGAGGCGGCACCTTTGCGTTCAGCAGAGGCTCCGGTAAAGGCACCTTTAATGTGTCCAAAAATTTCACTTTCCATCAGGTCACGCGGGATGGCACCGCAGTTTAGGGCAATGAAAGGTTGTTTGGTGCGCGAGCCTTGCGCGTGGATCGCTTCGGCGCAGACTTCTTTTCCGGTTCCGCTTTCGCCGGTGATGAAGACGGTGGCTTTGCTGGGTGCAGCGGCATCGATGATGCGGTAGACGGCCTGCATCGGCAGGCTGTGTCCGATGAAACCGTGGTAGTTTTTGCGATCAAATGTGTTTTGATATTCAGCCACTAAATTTTTCAGGCGAGATTGTTCAAGTAGGTTTTTGACAGTTGTTCGCAATCTATTGGCTGTAACGGGCTTTTCCAAAAAATCTTCGGCACCGATACGCATGACATCGACAGCTACATCTACAGAGCTGTGGCCAGTGATGATAATCACAGAGGTGGGTAATGCCTGTTGTTTTATCCAGTGAAGAATTTCCTGGCCTTCCATGTCGGGCAGTTTGAGGTCCAGCAACACCAGCTCGGGGGGATGTGCGGCGATGGCTGCCTTGGCATCTGCGCCTGTTTCCACAAGGGCCAGGTTGATCATTTCATCTTTCAGGTATTGTTGGAAGAGTGCTGCCTGGGGCGCGGCATCTTCCACTAGCAGTACGTTGGGTTTATCACTCATCGTTTTTCTTCTGTTGTAAATCCCTTGTCAACGCGTTTTGCCAATAAATGAAGTGACTCATTGGCAACCGATGATAATGAAACAGCCTCCAGCAGTGCTTGTTCATGTTTGCCCTCCTGGCAAAGGTGTTCCACTTTCCGTGCGAGGCTGTGTAGCTTCGCATTGCCATGGGCAGCGGCAAGGCTGCTCAGGGCGTGACTTTTAAGCTCCAGGGTCTTGATGTCATGTTTCGTGATGGTTTCCTGAATGTGTTCTACCCGCTTTCGGGCATCTTCGATGTAGAGTGCCAGCAGCTCCAGGGCGATATCGGGTGCAGTGTTATGCACCAGTTGTTGCAACACGTCTTCGTCTACAAATGGCTCTACGGATGAGATCATATCCGGGGTCAGAATCTTATCTCCGGTATCGGCAGGTGATGTGTCGGCTTGAGTTGTTATTGAATCAGCTTGTGGGTTTTGGGGCGTGATGGCGGTCCAATGGGCAATGCAGTGCAGCATGGCAGCACGATCTATGGGTTTGCTTAGGTAGTCATTCATGCCTGCATCAAGGAAGCGTTGCCGGTCTCCTGATAGGGCGTGGGCGGTGAGAGCGATAATGGGCAGTCTGCCCAGCCGTCCGGGGAGTTGACGAATTTCACGGGTGGCGGTCATGCCATCCATTTCCGGCATGGAGATATCCATCAGCACGATATCGTAGGGCAGGTTACGCACGGCTTCGATGGCCTCGCGGCCATTGTCGGCGATGTCCACTTGCAGTTTGGCGTATTGCAGAATGCTTTTGACTACGATCTGATTGGCGGGGTTGTCTTCCACCAGCAGGATGCGAGTACTGTTGAGAGGGTATTGTTGGGGTTTATCCCGTGCCGGGTCATTGTTGCTTGCTTGTTCTGTCGAGGGTGCCAGTGTTGCGGTAAAGCAGAAAGTGCTGCCGTTTCCAGGCGTGCTGGTTACGTTAATGCTGCCGTGCATCAGCAAGACCAGGCGTTTGCAGATGGCCAGCCCTAGCCCCGTACCTTCATGATGTCGGGTATGGCTTTGGTCGGCCATGGTGAATTCGTCGAACAAGGTGGCCTGATGTTCCTTGGGGATGCCAATACCGGTGTCTTGCACCGCGCAACGGAGAATAAAGGCGTCACCTTGGGTTGAATCGACAGAGGCGCTGACGGTGATGCTGCCACGGGGGGTGAATTTGATGGCATTATTGATCAGGTTAACCAAAATCTGGCGCAACCGGTCCGGGTCACCGTTGGCATCGTGGGGCAGATCCTGTTCCAGGCTGACCGCAAGGGTGAGACCCTTGCGGTCAGCTTGCGGTTTGAGCAATCCGACACTCTGGGTGAGCAGGTGATGCAGGTCGAAATCGGTATGCTCCAGTTGTAGCTTGTCGGCTTCCATCTTGGAGAAGTCGAGTATGTCGTTGATGATGGTCAGCAGCAGTTCGCCCGATCCACGACCGACCTGTACCAGTTGCTTCTGTTGTTCGTCCAGCGGGGTGTCTTTGAGCAGGCCGAGAATGCCCAGTATTGCATTCATGGGGGTGCGGATTTCGTGGCTCATGGTGGCGAGAAAGTCGGACTTGGCCCGACTGGCTGCATTGGCCTCGTCAGTCGCTTTTTGCAGTCTGCTTTCGTTGTTTTTGCGTTCGGTGATGTCACGCAGGACGCCGACAAATCTCCGTTGCCCTTCCAATTCCATGGGGGCGACATTGAGTTCGAGCGGAAACAGAGAGCGGTCTTTACGCTGTCCTTGTAGTTCGCGGTCCTGGTTGATAATGCGTGGCGCATGTAACCGGGATTTCGCGGTATAGTTTTCATGCTCGTTTTGTTCTTGGTCGGGCAGCAGCATGGAGACGTTGTTGCCGATGACGTCATTGGCGGGATAGCCGAATATTTTTTCGGCGGTAGGGTTGAAGGTTTGAATACTGCCTTTTCCGTCGATGGTGATGATGGCATCGGCTACCGTTTCCAGGATTGTCCGCTGATGTGCTTCGCTGGTTTGTAATGCTTTCTCCATTTGCAGGTGCTCAGCGATATTTAACTGTAATGCTTGTTGGGCACGGATGTAATCCAGCATCAAACCTATGAGTGGAACGGTGTAGGCAACGACTTTCATGAAATGGGCGATGTTGAAGTGACTGTCGAACAGGGCTGTGGAACCAAAGCTCATATGAAGTTGGGTAATTACTTCCGGTATTGCACTGATCACCAGTGCATGGGTGAACAGGCTGGGATGGCGTCGGTACAGACGGGGATAGACCACCAGTCCGGCGAACACAAACAATACCAGTGGTATGGCATCATATGGTCGTGTCAGAAAGGCATCCGGGAAAGTTGTTTGCGGCAGTTGGGCCGCTGTGGCTGAGACATGAATAATCACATAAGCTACTATTCCGAAGATCAGGCTGACGCCGATAACAAAACCAAACCTGGGTTTCTTGCTGGCCTCCTGCTTGCGTAGTAACAGGATGCCGACACCGAGTATCATAAGGAGCGCACTGAAGAAACGTGCGATGGCCCAGGTGAAAGGAACCAGATCGTTATCGTCTGCCACGGCGTGGATCAACCGATCCGCCGCCAGAGTATGGAGGACGTCCATGCAACCCGCCATGAAGAAGACGACGCCAATGATGGGGACGGTGACATCATGAGTGATTTTGTAGTGACTGAAGGCCAGAAATGCCACGAAGGCAGCTACGCAGAATGCGCTCCATTCCAGCAAGGTGTGGGTAAAAGCACCGGACAGTGCCTGGAATTGAGCGTCGATGACTTCGTGCCTGGGCGCCTGCATGGCCCACGAATAATCCACCACCGAAAAATGTGAGCCAAAATCCATACCCAGTAGGGTGAGTACAAAAGGCAACGCACAGACCAGCAGAATGCCGGTGATCAGGGGGGTGGGAATCCGGCTGCCGGTCTTATCCATCATGACAGTAAAATTGTTGTTTGATGTATTACCCATGTTCTCAATCTGTTCAATGACACTCTTTAGCTAACCGCTATTTCAGAGAGATATTTCTCCAATTGTCGAAAAGACTCATCGGCAATGGGTGATAACACAATGGCTTCCACCAGTGCCTGTTCATGATTGTTCTCTAGGCAGAGGTGCTCAATTTTCCGCGCCAGGGTATACAGCTTTGTATTGCCATGAGCGGCAGCGCTGCTGCCCAGAGTGTGGCTTTCAAATTCCAGGGTTTTGATGTCACGTTCGGTGATGGCTTTTTGGATGTGTATCACCCGCTTCCGGGCATCTTCGATATAGAGCACCAGCAGTTCTGGGACGATATCGGGTGAGGTGTCATATGTCAGTTGTTGCAGCACATCCTCGTCCACAAGCAGACCCACATACTGGCCTTCGATATTGGCAGGAGGTGTGTCGGCTTGAAACTTTACTGGATCGGGTTGTGGTTCCTGAGCGGCGGTGACATCTGTCCAGTGGGCGATGCAGTGCAGCATAGCGGTGCGGTTTATCGGTTTGCTCAGGTAGTCATCCATACCCGCCTCAAGGAAATGCTCTTTATCTCCTGACAGTGAATGGGCGGTAAGGGCGACAATGGGAAGTTTGCCGACCTGTCCGGGGAGCTGGCGGATTGCACGGGTGGCGGTCATGCCATCCATTTCCGGCATGGAGATATCCATTAAAACAATGTCGTAGGGTAGGCTGCGAACCGCTTCTACAGCCTCGCGGCCATTGGCGACGATATCCACTTGCAGTCCGATACATTCCAGAATACTTTTGACCACCATTTGGTTGGCCGGATTGTCCTCCGCCAGCAGGATACGGGTGTCAGTGGTGGGTAGTCGGTGAGGTTCATCCACTGTCCGCTCACTCTCACATTCATGTTTATCTGCCACGTCCAGTTCAATGGTGAATGTAAATGCACTGCCATTGCCGGGTTCACTGTTGCATGTGATGTTGCCCTGCATGAGAGAGACCAGGCGTTTGCAGATAGCCAGCCCCAGGCCGGTACCCTCATGGTGTCTGGAGTGGCTTTGATCGGCCATGGTGAACTTTTCGAACAGAGATGTTTGTAGCGCTTTGTCAATGCCGATGCCGGTGTCCTGCACCGTGCAACAGAAGGTAAAACGTTTGTCATTGAGAGCATTGGCCGATGGTTTGACAGTGATGTTGCCACTGGGGGTGAACTTGATGGCGTTATTAATCAAGTTGATCAGAATCTGGCGCAAGCGGTCCGGGTCGCCCCTGACATAGCGGGGCAAATCTGGTGCGAGAATCAGTTCAAGGGAGAGGTTCTTGCTGTCTGCCTGGTGTTTGAGTAGCTCGATGCTGAGAGTGAGCAGACGATGCAGATCGAAGCCGGTATGCTCCAATTGCAGTTTGTCGGCTTCCATTTTGGAAAAGTCGAGAATGTCATTGATGATGGTCAGCAGTAATTCACCCGAATCACGGCCGGTGCGCACCAGTTGACGTTGTTTTTTGTCGAGTGGGGTATCTCTGAGCAGACCCAGGATGCCTAACACGGCATTCATGGGAGTGCGGATTTCGTGGCTCATGGTGGCGAGGAAATTGCTCTTTGCTTTACTGGCCATTTCTGCCGCTTGCTGTGCAGCACGAAGCTGTTGCTCGTTATTTTTTTGCTCGCTGATATCCACCAGATGAGCGACGTAGTGCGTGACTGTGCCATCGGTATTTTTGACGGCGGAGATATTGATGTATTCAGGAAATACTTCGCCATTCTTGCGTTGGTTATAGATTTCACCATGCCATTCACCCTGTTCAAACAGTTGTTTCCACATCGCTTGGTAAAATTCAGCATTGTGTTGGCCTGATGAGAGGATGCGTGGATTTTTTCCCAATACATCGGTTTCTTTGTAGCCGGTGATTTGTGTAAAGGCGCTGTTGGCCCGAATGATGTTGGCATCAGCATCGGTGATGAACATGGCTTCGCTGGATTCAAATGATTGTGCCGCCAGTCGTAATTCAGCCTGATTATGATTGGCAACAGCGACCATTTTTTTCTGTGTATCCAGGCTGCTGTTCAGATCGGCATAACTTTGTTGCAGACTGGCTGACATGCTGTTAAAAGCATGGGCAACATCCGCTATTTCATCATTACCGGTAACATTTATCTGATGTCCCGGGCCAGATGTTGCGATGATGTCCGACGCTTTTTTTAATCGTTGCAACTGTCGAGTCAGATAGGTGCCGAGTACCAATGAAAAGATGGCCACCAGGATAACTTCCAGACTGGCGATGCCAACAGTCCAGCGCCGGGCATCGGCCAACAGCTGTTCGATGGTACTGGTTGAAAGCCCCATTTCGATGACACCATAAGAGGTGCCGCCTTCGATGATATCGACGCGTACATCGAATATTCCGTCAGTGACGTCCGCAAGCTGATGGTCGGGGTGATGGGGCAGTCTCAGGATATCGCTATGCCCACCCTCGGCCAGTACCAGCCCGTTGCTGCTGATACGGGTGTAAATAATGTCAGGGTTAGACAGAATTTCTTCGACAAAACTTTCCAGCGTTGCCAGATCGGTTGATAGCACGGCATCTTTGATGGCATTGGCAAACAGTCGGGAGGTTGTCGTCGCGTGTCGTTGTAATTGTTCCTCGGTTGATTCGCTGAGAAAATTCAAGCCGCTGACAATCAGTATCAGCAGCAGGACTGACTCGATCAGGGCAATGCCCAGAATCGTTTTCAGGCGAAAGCTCAAAACAATCAATCCTGACGATTGGAAAGCAGTTGAATATTCAGGTCGCGCACATCGTCCCAATCATGATCCGAAGCGGTCACAAAGCCTTTGATCTTGATGCTGTCGAGTAATTTTCTGCCCGCAATCTGCTTTTCCATGTCCACCAATACCTGTTGTATTTTTTGTGCATCACTCTGTTTGATTCTGGGGTGGACTGCGATGGCGTGGGGTGTATAGCCTTTGGTGGTCCATAAAACTCTCAGTTGATCACGTATATCAGACGTCATGTTTTTAAATGTGCGCAGTACACCACCACCAGCCGGATAGATACCCTTGGCGACGATACGATAAACCGAATCGTGAGAAGAAACGTATTTGGGCGTAAACTCGACATGACTTTGGGTAAGATCAGAGCGGGTAAGAATACTGGCGGCGAAGGCGGCAGGTGCGGGAAAGGCCAGTGTGCTGTTATTCAGCTCCTTCATGTTGCTGATCTTGCTGTCTTTACGGACTACGATAATTCCCTTAATGCGTTTGTCACGGGCTTTGTTCAGCGCCTGATAACCGGGAGTTTTACTAAAGACAACATAATGGTAAGGATTCATGTAGGCCAAATCATATTCACCGGCGGCCAATCGTTTCTCAAAGGTAGGGATATCCGGTGCCGTGGCGAAGCGTATGGACAGTCCGGTTTCCTGGTTGATGTGATCGAAAATAGGACTCCATAACCGCGCCAGCTTGCTGGCTGATTGTTGCGGCACGATACCAAAGCTGAGCGTTTGCCCGGCATTCACCATAAAAGAGCACGTTAACAAAAAGCATACAAACATCAGTTTTTTCATGATGGTTTCCTTATTGTATAAAACACCTAACCCTGGTGAACTGAAACCAGCATTTCATTGACCTTTTCTCCGAGTGCCTGCAAAGAAACGGGCTTAGTCAGATAGGCATTGGCACCCAGGTCGAAAGCATCTTCGATATTGCCGACTTTATTTCGACCGGTGAGCATCAGTATGGGAATGTCTTTTGTTTTTCTTTTACACTTAAGGCGTTCAAGCACCTCTATGCCTTGGATGTCCGGTAATATCCAGTCAAGAATAATCAGATCAGGATTATGGGCATCGGCTTGTATAAGGCCGTTTTTTCCGTTCATTGCCTTGACCACTTTGACATCTTCGTGCATTTCCAAGCGGACATGCAGTAGTCGTTGCAGGCTTGGGTCATCATCTATGACGAGTACCGTTTTTTTACTGTCACTAAAGAACATGGTGTTTTCCTCAACTGATACACATGATTGGAATCTGTTGATAGACCAGCAATGATTGTGCCAATTGGTTTTATTTCGAGCGATTGGATAACGATTGCCTGATTGAAGGTCAGGATGTTAAAAAAATCAATAAGATATCGACACCAAATAGTTTTTTCCTGTTTCTTGACCTCTGTTAACGAGAAGAATAGCGGAACCTCATTTTATTTTGCTTCGCATTTTGCGAAAGAGGATTGTATTGAGTGAGCCTGCTCAACGTATGCACAGGCTACGGTAAGTATCGATATTTTTATCGAAATTGCCCATGTTGATATCGTTACAGTCACAGGTTATTCCATATTCATGCCATCTCGTTATTCAAGAGAAAATGCACGTTACATGCTGCCCGACTGATGGTTTCAGGTTGAAATCACAGGCATCAATAAATATGGCTTGTTTCTTGCTGGTTTGAATAAAAGTTTAAATAGAGAGCAATAATCAATTCAGGTCGTGTCCGAAGGACGTGAAATGTTGCCAATCAATGATGTCTTTCTATTACTCAACAAATGGTACTGCCGGTTTTTTCATCGCAGGGGAGGTGGTATGTGACGCACGCCAATAAACAAATGGATAGCAAGATAAACAATAATGAAATTGATATTACTGTTCATGTCAGAATAAATAAAGACAGTCTGAAAAGTATGGCAATAGTGTGTTTAATACTGATATTGATTGCGTTTTTATTTTTGGGAGGGGGAGGGCAGCAAAGCCATCGATTGGTAAAAGATATCTGGGATGCAGGACACCTTGTCTTGTTCGGCCTGATCAGTTTTACTTATTTTTTTCGGCCTGAGAATGCCAAGCGTTCTCTTATTTATAAAATATTTTTTACAACTATCGCCAGCCTGTTTTTGGGTACGGTTATTGAACTTTTTCAACTGTTGATACATCGTGGTTTTTCAGTTGAAGATATTGTCAATGATGTTATCGGTGGTTATTTAGGGTTGCTTGGGTTGATGATATTTAATAATCAACAGGCGTTAATGTATCGCACCATTGCCGGTATTATTTTTGTGGTGTTTCTTGCTGTGGGGCTTCGTGGTTTTGAAAAACATTTATTTGATGAGTTTTCCATGTGGAAACAGTTTCCGGTTCTTGCCAGTTTCGAAAATCAGATAGAAATGGAGCGTTGGGAGTTTTTGAATGTTAATGTCAGACGTTCTCAACAATTTGTTAAATCCGGGGAATATTCTCTTGAGGTTGAGTTTCTTCGCGGTCGTTACCCTACTGTTTCATTGTCGCATTTAAGACCTGATTGGTCTGCTTATAACAAATTGATGTTTTCAGTGTATAGCCCGAGTCGCCATGATTTGGAATTTGAGGTGAAAGTGTATGATCAAGCCTATATCGAGCGCGGTGGAGAATATGCAGACCGTTTTAATGAAGAAATAACGTTGACTCATGGTTGGAATACGGTAGAAATTTCTGTGCCCGATATTATTCGTGCGCCAAAACAACGATCAATGGACATCCATGAGATAAAGCTGTTCAGTTTGTTTGCGGATAAATTAGTACAGCCCGTTACGCTTTATATTGATGATATTCATTTAATATAAACAATTGCTATGAGGGGTTGCCATTCAATTTTTATTGAATCCGCTCAAGCAATAATAACAATGCATCATCTGTCGGTGGTGTTCCAGCCAGTTCATCAAATATATGCATGGCTTGTTCGAGGGACTGTTCAATGGGGTCACTTAGGGTATCGGTTAGTGTACGGGTTATGTGCAGTTCCAGCTCCTTCCGGGCATTGTTGTTTTCAGCCGATTCAAACAACCCGTCGGTATAGAGGGCAATACGCTCTCCGTGAGCCAGTTGTAGCGTTTTGGCGTGATAAGTGGTGGCTGGCAGCAAGCCAGGGAGTACGCCTCCCACCGGTATGGCTTCCGTTCCATTTTGGTTTATTCGCAGGGGAGGTGGGTGGCCGGCACTGGCCAGTGTTAATTTTCCATCGAAAGATAGAGCTGCCACGCAACTGGTCAATGTCACTTGTGACAGTAGTTCATCCTGTCGAGCACTTTCTGATAGTTTTTCCAGTAGTTGTGAAGGAGATATATCTGCTGCACTGCTGTGCATCAACCCACGAAGATACCCTCCATAGGCATAGGCAAAAAACTTGGCACTATCATCGTGGCCCATAATGTCGATCAGCACTAATGTTAATTGTTCCTTACTGTTTTTCTGTAGCAGTAAATCGCCGCCGCCAATGCCGGTATTACGGCTGGCGATACAGAGCCGCCAACCATGTGAGGTATCGGGGAGTTTAGGGATTAATGCCGACGTGATGCTTTTATCGATTCGATCAGTCAATTGTTGGTAAATTTGTCGTGAACGTCCCAGTACACGTTCAATGGTAAGAATCAATGCGGTTTTATCGACAGGCTTAAGCAGATAATCATCAATGCCGAGCCCAGCAGCGTGCGCCTGAATGCGGGTGTTATCGAAAGCGGTGAGAAAGATAAACGGTATGATGTCTGTGCCACGCATTTGCTTCAGTTCTTTTCGCAAGGAAAGCCCCGTCATTTGCGGCATGTTGATATCTGATAATACCAAGTCAATTTTATGGGTGCTTAATTGCTCCAGCGCTTCATGACCATTAGAAGCTGTTTGCACTTCAAAATTTCCGACAAGATAGGCAGCATAGAGTCGGCGCAAGGTATTATCGTCTTCCACGATGAGGATTGTTGAGCGTTGGTGCCGTTGCGGTTGTAACCAGGTCAGTCGCAGCCGGTTGAGTTCAATACCATCACCCGCGTTGTATGCCATCTGGTCGCATTGGGAGTGTAACAAAGCGGTGCCCCGACCATGCTCGGTCCATTCAAAATGGGACAGGATGTTTGTCTGTTCATTTTCAGTTGGGTCCCACGGGTCCCCATCGTCGAGGATCTCCAGCCACCAGCCGTCACTGTTGCGTCCAAAACGCAGAGTGATCTGGTTTGCCTTGGGTTGGGCATGTACTGCCAGATTGGTCACGGCTTCAGAAAGGCAGAGTAGAATACGATACCGAACGGAAGGGTCAGGGACGGCAGCCTGTACACCCTGTTCGAGCAGGTGACGTAATTCACGGACGGCGTCGAGTGTTGCCGGTTTTTGTGTGTTGAGAAGCAGGCGATCCATCGTTGTTTTGTTGACAGTTTTTCGGTGATTTTTTGTGAGCGTCTTTTCAGACTTCCATTGACAGTAGGTGATTTTGCCGTATCCAGTTTCCCAGGCGATGGGCAATGCCGCCAAAACGCGGTTCCAGTCGGTGGACTTCACGTAACAACTCACTTTTTAAAGGTGGGTTGTTACGGTCATTGTAGACACAACCGAGTAGCTGTGCGCCTGCGGCATTCAATTTATCCACTGCCGTGGAAACCATTGCCTCGGTGGTACACCCTGCCAGCACTACAAGCAGGTTGCCATCACATGCTGCAGCCACCCGTTCTGGTGGAATGTTGTTGGCGTTGACGCGATTAATGGGGGAGGTGTCGAAAATCACGGTATCAAATGTCGCCTGCCATTCGCTGATGCACTGTTCGAGCACGCCGGGTCTGCGCAGTTTCATCACCAGGTCGCGGCGGGTAGGTGGAATGATGCCGGTCAGTGCGGTGGATTGTTTTTTTACGCTGACCAGTTGTGGTTTATCGAGCAGACCGGATTCCGGTGTTGACTCATCCAGTTTAAGCAGGCCGCTCAGGGAGGGATGGTGCAGGTTAAGGTCGACCAGAAGTGTGGAATGTCCGGCCAGCAGGTTGCGTTGCGTCAGTGCCTGGGCAATGGAGCTGACACCCTCGCCAGAATTTGCTGCACTGATGGCGATAGCACGTTTTCCTTCACCCAGTACCTGGGAGTAGATCCGTTCAATCTCCATGTTCTGTGATGGGATGTACATCAGAGGAACCCCAGTAGTGCTGCGAATGTGGTGAGCTGGAAAACATCATTGAGGCCAGTGCGCACTTTTGCCAGAGTGCTTTCACTTTTCCTGGGTATATAAATAGTATCGCCGACCCGGAGTACGGGCAAATCGCCAAAAGAGGCTGTGCGGCTGAATTTTGCCAGATCAAAGCTTTTGGCTTGATCCCGGCAGCAGGAGAGATTAACCACAGTGATTTTTTCTACATAGGCATCCTGACTGGGGCCACCGGCTTCTGCAAGCAGATCGAGCAGGGTCATGGTGTCGTTGAAGCGATAGCGTCCCGGTTTGTTGACGGCACCTAATACCCGCACCGTACTTTCCTTGCTTTGATCCAGCCAGATGCGATTTTTCTCTGGCACATAAATAGTGTCGCCGGTTTTGACGCTGGGTAACAGGCTCTCATCACCGGTTTCAAAATATAATGCCAAGTTCAGCTTGCTCACCTGGGCGTGTTTACCATTACGGTGACTGATGCGGATGTTGTGAATATCGGCATTGCCCGTGGGACCGTCAGCGGCGGAGAGGATATCCATAAAATGCATGGCATCAGTAAACATATAACGTCCGGGTGAACCGACCTGGCCAAAGATGTAAATGGATTTTTCCGAGGCTTGTCGTACCCACTGTGATTTGTTGTCGCTGGGGTCCTGGGGCAGGTCATGTACCCGAACCGTTGCTCCGGCGCGAATGACCGGTAATTCGTCGTCACTGCCGCCGCGTTTGATAAAGTCATCCAGGTCAAAGTGATAAGTATGAGTTTTGCCTTTGGTGTGCGGTACCACAATCTCAATATTGCGGGTGTCGGCGCGGGAGCTTGGGCCACCGACATGGGCCAACAAATCAATCAGCGACATTTCATTGGACCATTCGATTCGACCGGGACGGATAACTTCACCTATGACCCGCACCGCGCGGCCGGGTGCGACTTTCAGCCATGACTTTTCATTCATGTCGGTCTTTTCAGGCACAAAGATCGCATCGCCCGGAGTGATACCGGGTGGTTGGCCGGGCACCGTACCTTCGGTATAGCCGCTCAAATCGAAAGGCACGATACTGCCATCGGTTTTGATGATGCGTATTTGCCGTGATTCGGCGAAACGTGTCGGGCCACCGGCATTGGCGAGAATATCCATAAATGTTGCCCCTTTTTTGCCTTCAAAAGCCCCTGGCCTGGCAACCTCTCCCATGACATAAACCATATTTCCACCGGTCTTTATTTCTTCTTCCTGACGTGGCACAAAGACTGTGGCACCAGTCACCATCTGTGGTAACAGGGTTTCATCGCCGCTGTCGAGGTAGTGTTTCAGGTTGAACAGCGTGGGTTTGCCCTGAGTGATCACACGAATCTGTTCGACACCCGCGTAGCGGGTGACGCCACCGGCACGCATCAGCAGATCAACAATGTTCATTGATGCCCGATAGGAAAAGCTGCCGGGGTGATTGACCTCGCCGAATACCTTGACTGCTTTACGATCTTCCGCAGCATCACCGGCATCGGCAATTTTTGATGGATCGAAATCCACTTCCACATTGCCGGTCATCGGTGATGCCGGTATGAAGAGCGTGTCCATTGACCGTAATTCCGGCAACGTGCTGCGATCTCCACTGTCCAGGTACTGCTTATAGTTAAATGTCCGGGGTGTACCGTCACGTACCAGTTGTATGCGATCCAGTTGCGCCCCGGTGCGTAACCCACCGGCAGCGTGAAGAGCCATCTGTATCGACCCATTGGCTGGCAGGGTGAACTCACCGGGCTGATTTACATAGCCCTGTACACCGATCAGCAGCTGTTTCTTGTGGACGTAAACTTGAAGATGGTTCAGTGCTCGAAATACATTGCGCAAGTGGTCGGTGACGGTTTGCTTCATCTCGGGTTCCGTCATGCCAACGACCGGGATGAGTCCCACCTCAGGCAGCAGGATGCGTCCCTGTCGATCGACACTGATGGGGGTGTTCAAAGCATCTTCACCGGGTAGTGAGACCTGAATCAGATCGCCAGCCTGTACCCGATACTCCCCGGCATTGGCCAACAGTGGAAAGATGAACAACAGTAAGGTGAAACATGAAAACATTTTTGATGACATGGTGATTACTCTTGGGTAGTTTGAGTTGAGCCCGGCATTTCGACCAGCTCGATACTGACACGTCGGTTGACCAGCCTGATCTGTGCCTGCTTGCTATCATCAGTGCCATCGCCAACAAACAGCGGACGATCTGAACCGACAGCATCAAACTGAATGCGCTCAGTGGGAAACCCCAGAACGTGGAGATAGCGTCCGACTTTTTTGGCGCGCTGCATAGACAACGCCAGATTGTGGGCTTTTTCACCCAGAGCATCGGCATGACCGGTAATGCGCAGATGATAGCCGGGTAAGTCTCGCAGTAGCTGGGCTGCTTCGGCCAACCGTCCTACATATTTGGGATTGAGTTCTGAGGAATCGAAGGCAAACTGATTGTCACTGTTCAATAAGTCATAAATGCGTTTGCCCATATCCCCTGGTTTTGCCGTGGCATGAGTGGCAGGCAAAATGCACACATCCTGTTGCCTCACATAGTCAAGCTGGCGTTCCAGCCGTGCCAATAATTTGCGTTGCACGATCAGGTCGTTGGCAGCATCGTACTCGAGGTCGCCATGCAATTCGCGGTTGATACGGTTCTGTCGTTGTTTGGCCTGTACCACGGTTGCGGGGAAACAAAGCTCGGCACCTTCCAGTACTAATATGTCCAGATGGCGTCGAGCCAGATCCAGCTCGAAGCGCAAACCGTGTTCCAGGCCGAGGGGCTGGTCGGGCATAACTGGGTTTAGCGTCTCCTGATGATGCTCGGCCATACCACCATGACCGCCAGGCGGCCAGACTGCACAACCGGAAAAACCCAGCAGGCTGATGAGGATGAAACTGATACTTAACGGGTACATTGGGTGAGCTTTTGTTGTGGTTTTGTGCTTATCGGCATTGCACTGACCGGGATGGCGCTATCAATGCGCAACAGTTTCATTAGTTCCTGAGGCTGGCCTTGTACACCGACAATCATCAGTGAACGCTCCTGGGCCTTGAGGCGCTTGTACAGGAAAACGATGGCACCGATTCCGGAAGAGTCGAGAAAACTCACCTGGCTCAGATCAAGTTCCACGTTGGAATGTTCTGTACCGGTTATCTGTTCCAGCCTGGGGCGTATTTTTGTGCAACCCAGCGCATCCATCTCACCACACAGCTTGACGACCAGATCACCATCGGGCGTGTCGATACATTCAATATTCATGACTATCTCCAAAAATAGTTTCATTAGTTATGGAGGTAGAGCAGAGATCATGCCAGCAGGCGTGAGATTTATTTAAATCAATAAAAGCAATGTGTTATGTCGGATTTCTATCAAAAGTTGACGGGGCTTCCCGGGGGTGGTTGCAGAATGCGAAGGGTTTTGCAAAAGGCCGGGCACTAGGTGAAACGCCTCCAGATACCCACACCACATTATTGCATTACAAGTTTTCTCTAATTCTCAGTATGTACTATAATGTATTACATTGTAATTTTTTGAAGGATTGTCATTATGGGTGTAACCAGCATACGACTTCAGCCTGAAGTTGAAAAACCGCTTGAAATGTTATCTAAAAAACTAGATAGAAGTAGAAACTACCTTATTAATCAGGCTATCAAAGAGTTTATTGAAAATCGGGCCACTGAAGACAAACGATGGGCTGAGACTCTTTTAGCCTTGGAGTCAGTTAAAAAGGGCGACGTTATTGAAGAAGCTGAAGTCATGGATTGGCTTAAAAGCTGGGGTTCTAAAAACGAAAAATCACCTCCCAAAATATGAAAATTGTATTTACGCCCGAGTCAATTGAAGACCTCACACGATTAAGAGAATTTATAGAAATCAAGAATCCAGATGCTGCTAAACGAATTGCTGATTCACTTATCGATGGAATTAGTCAATTAAAAAATTTTCCGTACATCGGTGTAGAGGTAAGTAGTGCGCCAAATCCTGAAATAATGCGAGATTTAATTTTCGGGAATTATATTATTCGATATCTGATTCTTGATAAAACAATTAATATTTTAAGAATGTGGCATCATAAGGAAAATGGTTTATAGTGCATATGGAGACTATTTCATCTGTTAAATCTAAACAAACATTAGCTTACGATAGTCACGATAGGAATGCCGGTTACCCGGCATCCTTTGCGCAGATTCTTTCTATTACCTATAAGCCGAAATTTCGTTTTGATATGTGATCGGTTTTTGTCACCAGTTTTTCCATACAGTCTTTGTTTCATCCCGATTACAGCAATTTTTCAAGAGGAATGCCTATTTCAGCTTCAATGTTTTTGTATTCATTTTTTAAGTACTCAAGTAATTCGCTTAGCTGAACTATGTGTTCTTCATAATCCTCTTTGTTGCGAATAGTTTCGCTTCTTAGCATGCTTTCTTGGTAAAGAATGGCATCTCTTACAGCAGATACTACCAATGGGGCCCATGTGGATGGCACTTTCATTATACGGCCTCCTTTATAAACTTCATAAAAATGTACTCAGCTTTGAATTTATCCGTGTTTATAGATTTGTATCAGTGCTGCAATTTCCTTTCGGTATGTGATTGGCTTTTTTGCCACCAGTTTTTTCAATACAGTCTTTGCTTCATCCCGATTATCCAGATGCAATAACAGTAGTCTGGCTTCCAGTAGCTGGCTATATATCAGGTCAATGTATTCGCCATACCGCAGGTCGGCTCCGCGAATGATTCGCAAAGCCAGTGGATATTGTTGTAGCTCCATAGCATATTGGGTGAGCTTTAATGCTTCACCGGGTTCGGAAAGGACAAAATCTTCTTGTATGTCCAGGCAACGTTTAGTGAATTTTAATGCTTCTTTATTATTATTTTGTTCAAGGGACAAACTGATAACCAGTCGACCCAGGCACATCAATGCACGGCACTTTTTCCATTTTTCCATTTCTTGAAAAAGTTCTTCGTAGATTTCCTTACTGTTTTTATAATGGTCATAGTCTTTCAGGAACAGAACAATTGCTTCACTGCTATTGCCAGCATTAACTAATCGATACAGTTGTTGATTGTAATTTGCGTATTCACGCTTTGCGTCCTGTTCGCGAATATTTTGTAAATATTTGTCTCCTCCTTTGTAGGAGCTTGTTGTGGCGAGTCGGTTATGGCGGGTGCTTTTCATGTATTCAATTTCGTCATTCAATTCATCCTGAATATCCTCACGACGATTTTTTAAA
>Ga0316202_10000899_pt1 | contig 26778 bp, 26 predicted proteins | sample 3monrhotite_MG_FD_204934 | JGI IMG/M metagenome (GOLD analysis project Ga0316202, IMG submission 204934) | Microbial mat bacterial communities from mineral coupon in-situ incubated in ocean water Damariscotta River, Maine, United States -... | ecosystem: Environmental > Aquatic > Marine >... | reverse complement strand
TTCGAGTAATTTCAAGCATTTTGCCTGTGTATTATATTTTTTACTTACTTCTATTAAATTCATTACTTTTGTCTTTATTCATACTACCTTAAAGGTAGTTAATCATCCTTTATAGGGATAGGTGCGTTGTTTTTTAATAAAATTTCTATTCTCAATACTAATTTTAAGCCTAAAAAGGCTAAAATTAACTCGAATTGACGAAATTTAATCAAAATGCACAACGGGTATACTTCAATTAATAATTAGATTCTATGGGTAAAAAAAACCAAGCTAATTGCTTGGTTTTTTTTAATCAATCTAAATTTTAAAATTATCTTGGTTCGCCAAAATAAGGAATACTAGCACTAGAAGCTGCACTATAAATAGCAGATCTTTCACTACGCGTAATTAACCTTTTTTTAGTCCAATAATAGGTAATTTTAGACAACTTAGAGATAAATTGTCTATGAAGATAGCTGTAATTATCACCATTGTATTGTGCACTCATTTCAGCAATTAAAGCATCTATTTGATCCATCATAGTAGTACCTTCCGCTGAAAATACGTTTTCAATATTCAAGTTGTTGTAACCTATTGTTAAGGTTGCACTCATATTTGAGTTTGGGTATGGATCGTCTTCATTTAAAATGCCATCACCGTCTGCATCAGCACAATTTCCAAAAGAAACATTGTCTATACCTTCAGTACCATAGTAATAATCTGATTTTATCACTATTTTAGAAATTGGCTCTATAAATTGTACTCCCCAAAAAGTACCATATCTATAATTTACATAAACAACATCTGTTCCAAGAAGATTACCAGATGCTCCATATATTTCAATAATTTCATTTGTATAACTCCAATTATAAAGATCCATACTTACATTCTTTACGTTATTCCCCGAAAAATTAATAACTAAATCTGTAAATCTATAATTTGATTGCAGTACGTTTTGCCTTCCATAATTTGAATCCATATTTACATAAAGACCACAACTGTTTATCCAATCATTCATGGCAGCATCCATTTGCTCATAGCTATATCCACTATACCACTGTTGGTATTCGCTCACATAGTCAAAATCATAATTACGTACCGCTTCAAAAGAAATACCAGGCATTATATCTCCTGGAGAAACAGAATAAGTATCCGTGTTTTCATCTATATAGTTAGAAATGCAATAATTAGCTGAATTATTGGCTGTAGTAAAATCTTCTGTTGGTAAATTTGAGCAAGCCGCTTCTTCAGCACTATAATAGAATTGTAAATTTACATTCTCTGTTCTAGCGTACATTGCAGATTTACTTGCTGAATTTACAGGTGTTAGCAGTGAATTAAAATAAGTTTCTAAATCAATTCCTGAATTTAACAAATCGAGCATTGACATTGGCCCATAATTGCTTATCTCTTCCATTTTCTGCTGATTAATTTTAGCATTTTCAGGTAAAATACTTGTTTATTTTTCACAACTTGTAAAAATAGCTACTGTTATAAGTAGCATCATACTCTTTTTAAAATGTTTCATAAACTTATTTAATTTTAGTTAATATGAAACAAATATCACATAATAAATGTTAAAGAATATTGCTTTACTTTTATGAAAGATTAAATTAAAATCGTACAAATAGTATCTTGAATATTTTATTAGCATCGTTCTCCTAAATAAAAAATAACAAAACAGTTATAATCACCCCTAAATTTGATTTTATATGTTTATTATAAAATTAAATTTCATTAATCATATAATAAATGGTAATATTTTATAAATAAATGGTAGTATTTTATAAATAAATGGTAATTTTATTAAAAATAATTTATATATTAGCACTATTAAAATATTACAACCCCTAAACCCCTAACAAAATGAAAACACGCTCACTAACCCTTTTATTATTCGTTTTTAGTACTATTTTCACAATTGAAATCACTTCAGCTCAAGAATCAACAGATTTAGCACTAAATTTTAGAAATTCTAAAACTTCAACAAATTTAGCAATGGATCTTAGAAATTCTAAGACTTCAACAAATATAGAAATGAATGCTAAAAATACAAACACAACAACAAAGGTTGTGTATTCCAAAGCTCCAAATAGAAAACTTGCAAATAAAGATTTATGGCATAGAATCTCTGAACAAAGGTTTGAGTGCCCTTTCCTTAGATTAGCAGTTGAATATAGTGACAATAAGTACATTTTAATAGAAATGGATGAAAATAAACGTATTCTAGCAAGTGATACTAACTATGCCACAATTGAAAAAGAAATTAATAAACTCACTTTAAGCTTTTAATAATATGAGCTTGATAAGGCTATGTTTTTAATAATTATACCCAATTGGTTATACTTTATAAATTTTGGAGTTCTCTTATTAAGCAGCTTTCTTCGATTTTCTGTAAAGGAAAGAATTGTATAATTTTCTTTTAGCAAAATTGGATCGCTGACCACTATTCACAAATTTGGTAAAAAGGTTTTTGTTAACACCAAAATATTCATAAGTTGTTCCGCAAGCAAATGTAATTTCTAAAAGCAGACTTTTATGTTGGAAATTTTCAATTTTAGATTCAGAAGTTATGCTAGCGTATTCTTCTAAATGAGATTCTTTAGTCTCGGGAGCTATACTTACTAAAAAATGATAGCCATCAATAATTTTTGTACTAATGATTCCTGCTTCATTCTTTTTTTCTTCATCCTGAAATTTATCTGGGTGCCATTCTTTTACCAAACCTCTGTACGTAGTTTTCAGCTCTTTCAGATTAATTTCTCCTGCTACCTTAAATAATTTTTTGTATTCATTGATACGCTTCATAAGTACTGTTTTCAAATTTCGTGCAAATGTATTCATATTAACTGAATTAAGCCATTAATTTTAAAAATTGAGTGAAAATGATACAAAAAAAAGGTTTAGCCCACGCTAAATCCTTTTTTACTTACTTTTTATTTTTAAATTAATGCTTAAAATAAGGCTGTTTGACCATCTTCATTATCTTCATCCTGTTTTTCATCAGAATTAAATGAACTGTTATCTACTACCTCTTCATCCATAACTTCAACTTCTTCTACAACAGGAGGTTCATAAGGCAACGGCAACAACATATTTACTTGTTTTATTTTATCAGTAGTTAACTGATTTCCCAATGCTTTAATTCCTTTTACAGCAATAAATTCTTCAAAATTAACTTCAATTGGTTCTAAGCTTCGTTTTGAAAAAACAATCTCAGCCATCGGTCTGTAATCTGTAGTCACAATTTCTAATTGTGATTTTGGATGTTCAGAAATAAAGCATTCTTCTTTATTTGGATTGTCAATCATAAAACGTTTTATGAAGTATTTTTCTTTTTCACCATCAAAATAAATAACTGAAATTGGTTTTTCAGGAATCCATTTTTCCAACACAATCATGTGAGCATCAAAATGGGTTGTTAATTCTGGTTTTACGGTTTTTACAATTCCTTTCTGATTGATAATTAGCAATCTATCTTCACCTTTAAACTCTCCTAATAAATCACCTCTGTCATCAACATTTAAACGTTGTACTGTTTCATCAAACCAAATTTTACGTGGTTTTAATGTAGAAACTCCTTCCGATTTTAATTCAATTTTTTTAATGGTATATTTTGAAACGGTGTTCCCTCTAGAGCTTCTTCCCTTAATCGCTAAATCAGAAAAATCAATATCCCATTTCAATTTTTTTATGCTCCCAACTGCACGTAAATTAACAGTAATGGTTTCAGCTTCTCCATTAGGATTTGCGGTAAAATAAAGTACCACAGAAGCTTTATTTCCTGCTGTTAAATCATATTCTTTATCACGAGTTACACTGGTAACATTAAAACGTTTCATATAATTAGGTCCGCTTCTACCATCACGATAAATCATATTATAAACAGTTCGCTTGTCATTCTTTTTAAATACGGCAATATGAATAATATCTTTTCCTACAAATGTTTTAGCATCTACTTTTGTAATGAGCATCACACCATCTTTTCTAAACACAATTACATTATCAATATCAGCACAATCATCTACGTATTCATTACGTTTTAAGGAAGTTCCTACAAAACCTTCTTCCCTATTTACATACAATTTTGTGTTACGCATTACTACTTTTGTTGCCACAATATCATCAAACAAACGGATTTCAGTTTTACGCTCTTTTCCTTTTCCGTATTTCGTTTTAAGATTTTTAAAGTAATCAACTGCAAAGGCTATTAAATTCGCTAACTGATTTTTTACTTCTGCAATTTTATCTTCTAAGCTTTCAATAAATAGTTTTGCTTTATCAATGTCAAATTTTGATATTTTTTTAATTCGAATTTCTGTTAAACGAACAATATCGTCTTCCGTAATTGCTCTTTTTAAATGTTTTATATGAGGTTTTAAGCCTTTGTCAATAGCTTTAATTACGCCTTTCCAAGTTTCTTCTTCTTCAATATCGCGGTAAATTCTGTTTTCAATAAAAATACGTTCTAAAGATGCAAAATGCCATTGCTCTTCTAATTCATTTAACTGAATTTCAAGTTCTTGCTTTAACAATTGAACCGTAAGATCTGTAGACAATCTTAAAATATCAGAAACTCCAATAAATACAGGTTTATTATCATCAATAACACAACATAAAGGTGAAATTGAGTTTTCGCAATTGGTAAATGCATATAAAGCATCAATTGTTTTATCTGGTGAAATACCAGAAGGCAAATGCACTAGTATTTCAACATTTGCGGCTGTATTATCTTCTATTTGTTTAATTTTTATGGTACCTTTTTCATTGGCTTTTAAAATAGATTCAATTAAACTTGTAGTTGTTGTACCAAATGGAATTTCAGAAATTACCAAGGTTTTTTTATCGAGTTGCGAAATTTTTGCACGGACTCTAATTTTACCGCCACGTTTTCCATCATTGTACGATGAAACATCTGCAATACCGCCAGTTAAAAAATCTGGAATTAAGGTAAAATTTTTCTCTTTTAAATGTTTTATGGAAGCATCTATTAATTCATTAAAATTATGCGGTACTATTTTTGTTGAAAGTCCAACCGCAATTCCTTCAGCTCCTTGCGCTAATAACATTGGAAATTTTACTGGTAAATCTACTGGTTCCTTTCTTCTGCCATCATAAGAAGATTGCCAAGCTGTAGTTTTTGGATTGAAAACAACATCTAACGCAAATTTTGTTAAACGCGCTTCAATATAACGAGATGCTGCTGCACGGTCACCGGTTAAAATGTTCCCCCAGTTCCCTTGCATGTCAATTAGCAATTCTTTTTGTCCAATTTGAACCATGGCATCCGCAATAGAAGCATCTCCGTGTGGATGGTATTGCATGGTATGCCCAACAATATTGGCTACTTTATTGTAACGTCCATCATCTAAATCCTTCATAGAATGCAAAATTCTACGCTGAACAGGTTTAAAACCATCTTTAATACCTGGTACTGCTCGTTCTAAGATTACATACGAAGCATAATCTAAAAACCAATCTTTATACATTCCAGTAACCTTGGTAATGGTTTCTTGGTTTCCGAATTCTTCGTTTATCTCTTCGTTCAAATATTCGTTATTTTCTTCCATTTAATTCACTTGTAGTTCCTGAAAAAGTAGGAATCTAAAATATCCTTTTATTACTATTTTTTATACTTTTTTTTCAAATCTTTAGGCTGTTGAATATCATTCGTTTTTGATAAAATTTTTCGTCAATTCGAGTGATTTTCAATAGAAAATTGTATCGAGAATAGAAAAATTAGCGTTAAAAACTGTTCTCGATATTTTTTTTGTTTCATTTCATTACTCAAAAAACACTCGAACTGACGTTTTTAATAATTACACCCAACTAGTAATCTTTAATTCATTTATTTAAGTAAAATTCATTCTTTTTATTCCAATTTCTTCAATCGTAATTCATAAATTGTAATTCGTAATTCTCAAAATTATTCTTCAACTATATCTAATTCAACTTTTAAATTTCTGATGATAAATTTTTGTCTATCGGGGGTGTTTTTTCCCATATAAAACTCTAACATTTTATCAATAGGCATTTCTTTATCAAGCATCACTGGGTCTAAGCGAATATTTTCGCCAATAAAATGTACAAATTCATCAGGAGAAATTTCACCTAATCCTTTAAATCGAGTCATTTCAGGCTTGCCTTTTAATGTGTTTATAGCTTCTTGCTTTTCTTCTTGAGAATAACAATAAAAAGTTCGTTTTTTATCGCGTACTCTAAACAATGGCGTATCTAAAATATATAAATGACCCTCTTTAATTAATTCAGGGAAAAATTGCAGAAAAAAAGTAATTAATAATAAACGAATATGCATTCCATCAACATCAGCATCTGTTGCGATTACAATGTTGTTATAACGTAATTCTTCTAAACCATCTTCAATATTTAAAGCTGCTTGCAAAAGATTAAATTCTTCATTTTCATATACTATTTTTTTATTCATTCCATAGGAATTCAGTGGTTTTCCACGTAAACTAAACACCGCTTGTGTATTTACATTTCTCGATTTGGTTATGGAACCACTTGCTGAATCTCCCTCTGTTATAAACAAGGTACTTTCTAAACGGTTATCTTTTTTTAGATCGTTAAAATGAACTCTGCAGTCTCTTAATTTTTTATTATGTACACTTGCTTTTTTAGCACGTTCACGTGCTAATTTTCGAATTCCTGATAAATCGTTTCGCTCTTTTTCAGCTTGTAATATTTTTTTTTGAATTTTCTCAGCAACGTTTGGATTTTTATGAAGGTAATTATCCAAATTCGTCTTCACAAAATCAGTAATATACGTGCGAACCGTTGGCAAACCATCTCCCATTTCAGTAGAACCCAATTTTGTTTTTGTCTGACTTTCAAAAATAGGCTCCATTACTTTTACACTTACTGCAGAAACAATAGATTTACGAATATCAGAAGCATCATAATTTTTGCCAAAATAATCACGTATAGTTTTCACAATGGCTTCTCTAAAAGCATTTTGATGTGTTCCTCCTTGTGTGGTATGTTGTCCATTTACAAATGAATGATATTCTTCGCTATATTGTGCTTTGCTATAAGTAATAGCAACTTCAATATCATCTCCTTTTAAGTGAATAATAGGGAATAATTTTGATTCTTCATCAATATTTTCATCCAATAAATCCTTTAAACCGTTTTCTGAAAAATATTTTTCACCGTTAAAAACAATGGTTAAACCTGTGTTTAAATACACATAGTTTTTAATCATTTTTACAATGTATTCATTTCTATATTTAAATTTTGAAAAAATTTCTTTATCTGGAATAAAGGTTACTTTTGTTCCTTTTCGTTGCGTTGATTCTTGCGCTTTTTCTTCTAATGTGATATTTCCTGCTGAAAATTCAGCGAATGCCGTTTGGTTGTCACGAATAGATTGTACTCTAAAATAAGATGATAAGGCATTTACCGCTTTTGTACCAACGCCATTTAATCCGACTGATTTTTTAAAAGCTTTAGAATCATACTTTCCTCCTGTATTCATTTTAGAAACTACATCTACTACTTTCCCCAACGGAATACCACGCCCATAATCACGTACCGTAACCGTTTCATCTTTTACAGAAACTTCAATGGTTTTCCCAGCACCCATCACATATTCGTCAATAGAATTGTCTAAAACTTCTTTTATAAGAATGTAAATTCCGTCATCAGGTGATGATCCATCGCCTAATTTACCAATATACATACCTGGACGCATTCTAATATGTTCTTTCCAGTCGAGTGAACGGATATTATCCTCTGTATACTTTGTTTGTTCTGCCATTAAATTCTAAAAAATTATTGAAGAGTTGCTAAAGTACTATTTTGACTTAAAATATAAAAAAAAGTCTGTTAAAATAGTTATTAACAGATTTCCCTTAAAATAATTTATACAAATAGGGTAACAAAAACTAACTTCTAGTATATATAAATATATAACCTAAAATTATTTATTATGAAAAATTCAATTATTAGAATATCAGCAATCTTTTTATTAAGCATTCTTTTTTTAAGTTGTGAAGCGGATGATCCTGCAACACCAGCACCAAATGTTTGTGATAATGCACAAATATATTCATTATCAACCACAGATCCATATACTGGACTTACAGATTTAAATTCAAACGGGGCAGATGAAACGCTGGCTTGGGCAGCAACAGGAACAGTTGTACCTGGAGGTTTAGGAGTTGCCATTAGTAATTCAAGCACGTCTACCTATAATTATGACAATGAAAGTTATCATTATTACAATTATCAAAGTAAAGAATTTATAAATATAAATTCAAACGCAACATTTAACAATGTTCCTTTAACAGGTGACCTTATCAACTGGAAATACAATGGAATTACCTATGTAAGTGCATTGGTGAAATATTATGTTATAGGTGTAAACACAACTGGAGCGCCATCTCCTACAGGAACTATAGGTTTATTTGAAGTACTTAATGTTAATACTGGAGCGGTAGCTACAACTCCTACTCTAACAATTGCAAGTTATACGGTAACTTCAGGTATGGAAGTATTGTTTTTACAACTTCTTTCTGTTGCAACCAATCATAATGATATGGTATATGTAGTATCTGGAAATGAAATTTTCAGCTTTGATTTAACAAGTGGTACTAGTTTTCATACATCTCCTATGCCTGGAGCATTTTATGAGTATTATGGCTTAGAATATAATGATAATTGGGGTAAACTAATTGCAATTCAGTATTCTTATTCTGGACCTTCTTTAAAAATTGTTGAAATTGATCCTGTTTCATTAATTATAAGTAATTTATCACCAAATTTGAATAATGATATCCCTAGCTTTGTTCCTGATTATTATAGTACTACTTTAAGTTGTGATGAACAAACCTATTTTATTTCAACAAGGTCAGCAACTATTGATACTGATTTTTATACTGTTGATATCAGTAGTGGCGTTTCTTTGATTGCTTCAGCTGCTATCACTAATTCAACTATCACAGGTAATTATTATCTTGGATTAGAAAGTAATGGAAATAATTAGAAAGTAACAGCTAAAAAAAATCGCCTTGAAAAAGGCGATTTTTAATTTTAATATAGAATTATGAGTTATACATTAAATCTAAAATGCATCACATCGCCATCTTTTACAATATATTCTTTCCCTTCAACTCTCATTTTTCCGGCTTCTTTTACTTTAGCTTCGCTTCCATATTTTACAAAATCGTTATAAGCAATAACTTCAGCTCTAATAAATCCTTTTTCAAAATCGGTATGAATCACTCCTGCTGCTTGTGGTGCTGAATCTCCAATATTAATAGTCCAGGCACGAACTTCTTTTACTCCTGCAGTAAAATACGTTTGTTGTTTTAATAACTTGTACGCTGCTCTAATTAAAACCGAAGCTCCAGGTTCATGCAAGCCTAAATCTTCTAAAAATAATTGGCGCTCTTCAAAAGTTTCTAATTCTGTAATATCCGCTTCTGTACCTACTGCAAGAATAATCACCTCAGCATTTTCACCTTTTACAGCTTCTTTTATAGCATTTACATACGCATTTCCATTTACAGCTGAGTTTTCATCAACATTACAAACATATAAAACTGGTTTGTCTGTAATTAATTGTAAAGGTGTTATATATTCCTCTCGCTCTTTTTCAGACAACTCGATTGCTCTTACTGAATTTGCAGCTTCTAAGCCTTCTTTTACTTTTGCTAAAATATCAAATTCCTTTTGAGCATCTTTATTCCCAGTTCTTGCTGTTTTTTTAACTTTATCTAGTTTTTTATCTAAAGTCTCTAAATCCTTTAATTGCAATTCAAAATCAATCGTCTCTTTATCTCTAATAGGATCAATAGTAGTATCTACGTGTATAATGTTATCATTATCAAAACAACGAATAACATGGATAATAGCATCGGTTTCACGAATATTAGCCAAAAACTGATTTCCTAATCCTTCACCTTTACTTGCACCACGCACTAATCCGGCAATATCAACAATATCAACAGTTGCTGTTTGCACACGTTCTGGTTTTACCAATTCCTCTAGTTTTGCCAATCGACTATCAGGTACACTAACAACACCAATATTTGGTTCAATAGTACAAAAAGGAAAGTTGGCACTTTGCGCTTTAGCATTTGATAAACAATTAAATAAGGTTGATTTTCCTACATTTGGTAATCCTACAATTCCTGCCTTCATAATTAAAATTTTTGCGGTGCAAATATAGTATTAAGTTTTGAAATTACTATAAATGATTTCCTTATTAATCTTTATGCAAAAATTGTTGTTTCGCAAGTGATTCTTTTTCTGTTTCTTCATTTTCTTCATCAGGAACACAACAATCTACAGGACAAACAGCTGCACATTGTGGTTCATTAAAAAACCCTCTACATTCTGTACATTTGTCAGCAACAATATAATAAACTTCATCACTTTTAGGTTCTTGAAGTTCCTCAGCACTTAACACATTTCCATTTGGGAGAACTATTTTCCCAGTTAAATTTGTTCCATCAGAAAATTTCCAGTTTTCCGCAGGTTCATAAATTGCATTGTTCGGACATTCGGGTTCACAAGCTCCACAATTTATACATTCATCAGTTATTTTTATGGCCATACTATTATTTAGATTATTTTTGCAAATATAAAATTATAATTAGAATGAATTTAGAGCAACGTATTGAAACTTTTGCAAAACTTGGTGAATTTTTAAAACAATTTAGTAGTACTAAAATTAAAAAAAATGACGATTCTGAATTCAACACCTTATTTTTTGAAGCTTTTGAAATGCAAATTAATAGAGCGCATGAATTTAATGGTTGGTTTAACAAACCCAATGTTTTAAAAGCCATTGAAAGCTGGAGTGAAGCGCTGTCTATTGAAAATTTAAAAAAATGGACTTCAAGTTATACTTTTAATGAAGCTATAACTCCAAAAAATGTAACCATTATCATGGCTGGTAATATTCCACTCGTTGGATTTCATGATTTTTTATCTGTTTTAATAAGTGGGCACAATGTAATTGCAAAACAATCCTCTAATGATAAACATTTTTTACCTTTAATTGCTAAATTTTTAGACTATTACAATCCAGAATTTAAAAATAAAATTACTTTTACGGAAGGTAAATTAACCAATTTTGACGCTGTAATTGCAACAGGAAGCAATAACACAGCTCGTTATTTTGAACACTATTTTGGAAAATATCCAAACATTATTAGAAATAATAGAAATTCTGTAGCTATTCTAACAGGAAAAGAAACCCAAGAAGAATTAGAAGGCTTAGGAGAAGATATTTTCATGTATTTTGGTTTAGGTTGCAGAAGTATTTCAAAAATTTTTGTACCCAAAAACTATAATTTTGAATTGCTTTTTAATGCCTTGTATAAATATAATGACATTATAAATTATAAAAAGTACGAAAATAACTACGATTATAACAAAGCAGTTTACCTAATGAGCTTGTTTAAATTACAAGAAAATGGTTTTATTATGTTAAAAGAAGATGAAAGTTTTGCCTCACCAATAGCAACATTATTTTACGAATATTATGACTCTTTCAATATTTTAACAAAAAGGTTAGAAGATGAAAAAGAAAATATTCAATGTATTGCTTGTAACGAAAACGATAAAGATTTTGTGAAGTTAGGACAAACACAACATCCTAAATTGTGGGACTACGCTGATGGCATTGACACTGTAAGCTTTTTGTTAAATATCTAACATATTTTTTTATATATTATAGAACTATTAGCCCTTTTTTTACGAGATTTGTAAGAGAAATTAAACATATTTATTAAACAAAATGAAAAAACATAATTTTAGTGCAGGCCCGTGTATTTTACCACAAGAAGTTTTAAAAAAAGCAGCAGATGCTATTCTTAATTTTAATGATCTTAATTTATCATTAATTGAAATTTCACACCGAAGTAAAGACTTTGTTGATGTCATGGAAAAAGCACGTAGTTTAGTAAAAGAATTACTAAACTTACCTGAAGGATATTCAGTATTATTTTTAGGAGGAGGAGCTAGTTTAGAATTTTTAATGACAGCTTACAATCTTTTAAAAGTTGATGGTAAAGCAGCTTATTTAGATACAGGTGCTTGGGCTAATAAAGCTGCAAAAGAAGCTAAATTATTAGGTGAAATTGATGTTGTTGCATCTTCAAAAGATAAAACATACAATTATATTCCTAAAAACTATTCAATTCCTGCTGATGCAGATTACTTCCACTGTACTTCAAACAATACTATTTACGGAACTCAAATTAAAGAATTTCCTAAAACGGATAGTTTATTAGTTTGTGATATGAGTTCTGATATTTTCTCTCGTGAACTAGATTTTACTCAATTTGATATGATTTATGCTGGTGCTCAAAAAAATATGGGTCCTGCAGGTACAACACTTGTTGTTGTTAAAGACGAAATTTTAGGTAAAACAGGAAGAACAATTCCTTCTATGTTAGATTACCAAGTACATATTAGTAAAGACAGTATGTTTAATACACCTCCTGTATTCCCAGTTTACGTTTCTATGTTAACTTTACAATGGATGAAAGATTTAGGTGGTATCGCAGCCATTGAAAAATTGAATGAAGCAAAAGCAGCCATTATATATGCTGAAATTGATAGAAATCCACATTTCAAAGGATTTGCTGAAGTTGAAGATCGTTCTTTAATGAATGTAACATTCAACTTAACTAATGAAGATGACAAAGAAGCATTTGATAAACTTTGGAACGCAGCTGGAATAAGCGGAATTAAAGGTCACAGATCTGTTGGTGGTTACCGTGCAAGTATATACAATGCAATGCCTATTGAAAGCGTACAAGTTTTGGTTGATGCAATGCAAGAACTTGAAAAACAATTATCATAACTAAAAAAATAAGTAAAAATGAAAGTATTAGCAAATGATGGTATCGCTACAAGTGGTGTTATAGAACTTGAAGCTGCAGGTTTTTCAGTAGATTTAAATACAATCCCTCAAGATCAACTTGTTGAATATATAAATAAAAATGAAATTTCAGTGCTGCTTGTAAGAAGTGCTACTCAAGTACGAAAAGATATTATTGACAATTGCCCTTCCTTAAAAATTATTGGTCGTGGTGGTGTTGGAATGGATAATATTGATGTTGATTATGCAAAAGAAAGTGGACTTAAAGTAATAAACACACCTGCGGCATCTTCTCATTCAGTAGCAGAACTTGTTTTCGCTCATTTATTTGGAATGGTTCGTTTTTTACATGATTCTAACCGTAATATGCCTTTAGAAGGAGATAAAAAATTCAAGCAGCTTAAAAAATCTTATGCAAAAGGAATTGAATTAAGAGGTAAAACTATTGGAATATTAGGCTTTGGAAGAATTGGACAAGCTACAGCAAAAATCGCCTTAGGATTAGGGATGAAAGTTGTTGCTTTTGATCCTTATTTGGATTCAGCAAATTTAGAACTTCAATTTTTTGATCATCAAACGTTGTTTTTCAAAATTAATACCATAACCAAAGATGAGGTTTTAAAGCAGTCAGATTTTATATCGTTACACGTTCCTTCACAAAAGGAATATGTAATTTCAACAAAAGAATTTGATATAATGAAAGACGGCGCTTTCATAGTAAATGCTGCACGTGGTGGTGTTATTGATGAAGTTGCATTAGTTGCCGCAATAGAAAATGGAAAAATTGCTGGGGCTGCATTGGATGTTTTTGAAAAAGAACCAACACCTGAAATTCAATTACTAATGAATGCTAGTCTATCGCTAACGCCACATATTGGTGCTGCAACTGGTGAAGCACAAAATAGAATTGGAACAGAATTAGCACAACAAATTATTGAAATTTTAAAATAATTTTATTTTCAATATATTTTTAAAAAGACTGTTAAATTAACAGTCTTTTTAAGTTAAAAAAAAACCAAAAAGTGTAACTTTGAAAATCTAAAATATTGAACAAATAATTTTAATCTTATGGCAATAATAAAACCCTTTAAAGGACTTCGCCCTCCTAAAAACAAAATAGAAGAAGTAACTTGCTTACCTTATGATGTTATGAATTCTGAAGAAGCCAAAAAAATGGCTGAAGGCAAAAAAGCATCGTTATTACGTATTACACGTGCCGAAATTGAATTTGATAATGGTACTGATTCTCACGATGAAAAAGTGTATCTACATGCTAGATCTAACTTTGATGCTTTTCAAGAAAAAGGTTATTTAGTACAAGATAGCGAAGCAAAATATTACATTTACGCACAAACTATGAACAATAAAACTCAATATGGGATTGTTGGTGCAGCTGCTTGTCAAGATTATGTAGACGGGATTATTAAAAAACATGAATTAACACGTCCAGATAAAGAAGAAGACCGTAAAGTACTTTCAAGAATACTGGAAGCTAATATTGAACCTGTATTCTTTACCTATAGAGCAGTTCCTGAAATTGATAAAATTGTTTCAAACATTACAAAAAACAATGCTCCTGAATATGATTTTACAGCTGAAGATGGTTTTGGGCATCATTTTTGGGTGATAGATGACGCAACAATCAACAAAAAAATAGAACAACTTTTTAAAGAAAAAGTTCCTTTTACGTATGTTGCAGATGGACACCATAGAACTGCGGCGGCAGCTGGAATGAGTGAAGAATTTAGCAAGAAAAATCCAAATCATACTGGTGATGAAGATTATAATTTCTTTATGGCAGTACATTTCCCAGACAATCAACTTCAAATTATTGATTATAACCGTGTTGTAAAAGATTTAAACGGATTAAGTGCTGATGAATTTATAGCTAAAGTTGGAGAAAATTTTATTATTAATGAAATTAGTGAAGCCATTATAAAACCATCAAAATTACATGATTTCTCTATGTTTGTTAATGGAAAATGGGTTGGTTTAACAGCTAAAGAAGGTACTTTTAATGATAACGATCCTATAGGAAGTTTAGATGTAAGTGTTTTATCAAAATACATTTTAGAACCAATTTTAAACATCAAAGATTTAAGAACAGACACACGTATTGAATTTGTTGGAGGTATTAGAGGTCTAGGTGAATTAAGCAAACGTGTTGATAACGGTGAAATGGCAGTTGCTTTTGCATTGTTTCCAGTAAGCATGAATCAATTAATGAATATTGCAGATACTGGAAATATTATGCCTCCTAAAGTAACTTGGTTTGAACCAAAATTACGTTCAGGCCTAGTCATCAATAAAATAAATTAATTTTAGTGAGTATAAAAGATAATATACATTCAATCTTAAATTCAATTCCTGAAAATGTTTCTTTAATTGCAGTTTCAAAAACGAAACCTGATGCTGCAATTTTAGAGGCGTATAATACCGGACAAAGAGCTTTTGGTGAAAATAAAATTCAGGAAATGGCCGATAAACACGAGGTACTTCCTAAGGATATTGAATGGCATATGATTGGGCATTTACAAAGTAATAAAGTGAAATATATGGCGCATTTTGTGCATTTAATTCATGGAGTTGATAGTTTTAAAACTTTGAAAGAAATAAACAAGCAAGCTTTAAAACATCATAGAGTTATTAATTGCTTGCTTCAACTAAAAATAGCTAAAGAAGATACAAAATTTGGATTATCGATATCAGAAATAGAAACTATATTAGCTTCTGAAGAATTTAAAGCTTTAAAAAACATTCATATTAAAGGTTTTATGGGAATGGCAACCTTTACTGATGATGCATCAATTATAAGAGCCGAGTTTAAAACACTTCAAAATAATTATAGTATATTTCAAAAAAAATATAATACTTTTAATTTTAATCCCTCAATTATCTCAATGGGAATGAGTGGCGATTATAAAATTGCTATTGAAGAAGGAAGTACTATGATTAGAGTTGGGAGTTTAATTTTTGGAGAAAGAAACTATTTATAATTTGTACGCAATTTTAGACATAGAAACCACTGGAGGAAAATTTAATGAAGAAGGCATCACAGAAATTGCCATTTATAAATTTGACGGTCATCAAATTGTAGATCAATTTATAAGTTTGGTAAACCCTGAAAGAGATATACAACCTTTTGTAGTAAATTTAACAGGTATTAATAGTGGAATGCTTAAAAATGCTCCTAAATTTTATGAAGTTGCAAAGCGTATTGTTGAAATTACTGAAGATTGTGTTATAGTTGCTCACAATGCTAATTTTGACAATCGGATTTTAACTACAGAATTTAGACGATTAGGTTTTACCTTTGAACGTAAAACATTGTGTACTGTTGAATTAAGTAAAAAATTAATTCCTGACTTAGCATCTTATAAATTAGGGAGATTGTGCCGATCTTTAGGTATTCCTGTATCTAGCCGACACAGAGCTGATGGAGATGCGATTGCTACCGTACAATTATTTAAATTACTGCTGAACAAAGATGTGGATAAAGAAATAGTGAAACAAGCAATAGAAATTGAAAATACGAAGACTTTAGCTCCAAAATTATTGTCTATTTTAGATGAATTGCCTTCAAAAACTGGATTATTTTATATTCATAACAACACCAGTACTATTTTATATATTGGAAAAGGAAAGAATATAAAAAAAACAGTAAACCAATTGTTCTTAAGAACTACAAAAAGGGCAAAGATTTTACAAAAAAATGTAGTGACAGTTTCTTATGAAGTGACTGGAAATGAACTTATTTCTCAACTTAAATATACTGAAGAAGTAATCATAAACAAACCTCAATATAATTTTAAACTAAATACTAAGGCCATTGAAATTGAATTTAGCAATGAAAATTTACTGGTTATTGACAAAGGAAGAACTTTAGGAGAAAAATCGGTTTTACTAATTGAAAACAATGAGTTTAAAGGATTTTGTTATGCCGATTTAAGTTACCAAATAAGTAATATTGAAATACTTAGAACTTTAATATCTCCGATGAAAAACTCTATTTATAACAGAGAAATTATAAAAAAATACTTACAAAAAAATACCGTTGAAAAATTAATACGCTTTTGAAAAAATTGAAATCTATGAAAAAAATTGCTACCCTTTTTATTTTACTCTTATCAATCAATATTTACTCCCAAAAAGACCCTAATTATACATTTGGAGAACCTACTTTTGAAGAACTAAACATGCAAAAATATGATTTAGATTCTACCGCAAATGCAGTTGCATTCTATGAATCTGGTACAACAATTTTCAAAATGGTAAAACATTCAGTTATTATTAGTACTAAATTCTATAAGAAGGTTAAACTCTTTAACAGAGAAGGATTTGAACATGCTACTTTTGAAATTTTTCTTTTCAATGATGATAATTATGAAGAAAAAGTTATTGATATAAGAGCAATTACACACAATAACTTAACCAAAACAACTTTGCATAAAACGCAAATATTTGAAAAAAAAATAAATGAAAATTTCAGGAAAGTTAGTTTTACAATGCCTAATTTAATGGCCGGAAGTGTAATTGAAGTTGAATATACTGTAGAAACTCCTCCTAGTTTCAATTTGAATAGTTGGGTATTTCAGTCTAGCATACCAAAAAAATACAGTCTCTATAAAGCTTCTATTCCCTTAAATTTTACGTACAACAGAATGTTAAATGGGTATTTGAAATTAAGTGTTAATTCTTCTGAAATTGTAAATGATTGTTTTAAAGTGCCTGAATTAAATAGCATTGCTGGTTGTGAAGTGGCAACATACGCTATGGAAAATATTCCTGCTTTTGTTGAAGAAGAGTATATGACCGACAAAGATAATTTTATATCTAAAATTGAATTTCAAATAGCCAAAGTTTTACGATTTGATGGTTTCAACAAAAACTACACTACAACTTGGGAAGATGTAGACAACCAATTTAAAAAAGATAAGAATATTGGAAAGCAATTAAAAAAAATGCCTTTTTTTGAAAATAAACTGCCTCCAAATTTAGAATTATTACCTTCTGAGTTAGACAAAGCAAAAGTAATTTACAACTTCATTCAAAATCATTACAACTGGAATGAAAAAGACGGAATATATCGTTATGTAAATTTAAAAGAGGCCTATAAAAGTAAAATTGGAGATGTTAGTGAAATTAATATTTCACTAATAAATGCGTTAAAAGCGGCTGGATTAGATGCTGAATTAATGTTAATTTCTACACGTGATAATGGAACACCAACAAAAGTTTACCCAATAATAACAGAGTTTAATTATGTAATTGCAAAGTTAAATATTGATAAAACTTCCTATTTATTAGATGCAACAAATAAATTAACTCCTTTTGGAATGCTTCCATTTAAATGCTTAAATAGCTATGGAAGAGTTATGGATTTTGAAAATAAAAGCTATTGGTATGTTGTTGTTCCAATAAGCGTCTCAAAAACACAACTTTATGTTAGTATGAAATTAAATAAGGATGGAATTATAAAAGGAAAAATTAGAAAAGCTAGTTTTGGCTATGATGCACTTTTTAGAAGAGAACATCTCTTAAATTTAAGTGAAGATGAAATTAAGGCTGAATTTGAAAGTACATACAATAATTTAGAAGTGATTAATTATAACGTAAGTGAAAAAGCAACTATTAACAAGCCATTAGTAGAAACCTTTGAGTTTGAAATTGAAATTGATGAGGATGCAACTACTTTATATTTTAATCCATTTTTATCAGTACAGTTCCCAGAAAATCCGTTCACACAGAATAATAGATTGTTCCCTGTTAATTTTGGATATCCAAGTAAATACACCCTGAATTTTACGTTAGAAATTCCTGATAATTTTTCAGTCGAATCTTTTCCAGATTCTGAAGTAGTATCACTTCCTGATAAGAAATCTTATTTTAGTTTAGCAACAAATAAAGATAAAAACTCTAACATTACATTAAATAGCACTATTGTTTTAAACAAACCTATTTATTACAGTACTGAATACGAATCCTTGAAATTCTTATTTAGCCATATTATCAAATCACAAAAAACACCCATTTCGTTAAAGAAAAATTAATAAGTATTCTCAAATTTTAATAAAAATCATAATTGCAAATTCATATGAAAAAAATTCCTTTACTACTATTTTTACTAACAACTATTACCTCCTTTTCTCAAGATAATTCAGACTATGTTTTTGGAAAAATCAGTTATGAAGAAGTAAATTTAAAAAAATATGCTGTAGATACAACCGCGAATGCTGTCGTATTAATAGATCTAGGCACGACCGTTTTTTTGACTAAATTAGATGAAATAGCAAGAGAAAGGCAACGTGTAATTAGTACTAAATTCTATAAAAAAATAAAGTTTTTCAACGGCGAAGAATTTAAAAATCAGGGGACAATTAAAATTAGATTATACAATACTATTCTTGAAAAAGAAACGGTACTAAATATTAAAGCTGTAACGCATAATAATTTTGAAAAAACCTATTTAGATGAAGAGAATATCTATGAGAAAAAAATCAATGACAATTGGAGAGAAGTTAAATTCACAATGCCTAATTTAAAAGAAGGAAGTATTATTGAAGTTGAATACACCATAGAATCTCCTTTTACATTTCACTTACCAAATTGGGTGTTTCAAACAAATATTCCAGTAAAATTTAGTCAATACACAGCTTCTATCCCCGGAAATTATGTATTTAACAGAAAGTTAAATGGTACTTTAAAATTAAAAACAAATTCTTCAGTAATTAAAAATAATTGTTTTATAATATCTCATTTTGAAAGAGCTGCAAGCTGTGAAGTTATAACGTATGCCATGGAAAATATTCCTGCATTCAAAGAAGAAAAAGAATATATGACCTCTAAAAATAATTTTATTTCAAAAATAAAATTTGAGTTAGCTGAATTTCAACGAATTAATGGCACTAAAGTAAATCATACAACAACTTGGGAAGCTGTTGATAAAAATTTTAAAACGGATAAAGATATTGGTCGTCAATTAAAACAAACTAAGCTTTTACATGAAATAGTACCTACTAAAATTAATTCATTAACCTCTGATTTAGAAAAAGCGAAATCTATTTTTAGTTTTATTCAAAGCCATTTTACTTGGAATAAGAAATATGGATTATTTTCTAAAATTAATATTAAAAATGCATTAGAAAGTAAAATAGGTAATGTTGGTGAAATTAATATTTCATTAATTAATGCACTTAAATCTGCAGGTTTAAATGCTGAGCTAGTACTTATTTCAACACGTGAAAATGGGTTTCCTACCAAACTGCATCCTGTAATATCCGATTTTAACTATATGCTTGCAAGAGTAACTATTAATAATAAATCCTATTTATTAGACGCAACAGATAAACTTACACCTTTTGGTTTATTACCCTACAAATGTTTAAATGGCTATGGAAGAGTTATGGATTTTGAAAATAATAGTTATTGGATAAATATTATTCCTGAAAATAATTCTAAAAATCAAATTTCAATGAGTTTAAAACTTCATGAAGATGGAACTTTTCATGGAAAACTTAGGAAAGTGAATTTTGGATATGATGCACTTTCAAGAAGAACAACTATTCTAAATAAAAGTGATAATGATCTAATTTCTGAATTTGAAGATAGCTATAATAATTTGGAAGTGCTTGCCTATAAAATTGAAAATAAATTAGACATTAATCAACCTCTAATTGAAACCTTTGAAATTTTAATAGACAATCAAACAAATACAACGGTTCATTATTTTAACCCATTCTTTGTTGGACAGTTTAAAGAAAATCCCTTTACACAAGAAAACCGTTTATATCCTGTAGATTTCGGTTATCAAAGAAAATACATTGTTAATTTATCATTGGAAATTCCAGAAAATTATTCCATAGAATCTTTGCTGGAATCTAAAGCGTTAGTATTACCTGGAAATGGAGGAAAATTCAGCCTAACTTTAAACCAAAACTCTAATACTAAAATTACGCTAAATAGCACCATAACAATTAATAAGCCTGTTTTTTATAGTTCTGAATATCAACTATTAAAAGAATTGTTTAAAGAAATTATTAATTCTCAAAAAACACCAATTGTATTTAAAAAGAAGTAAGTATTACACTTTAAAAAATAGTAAGTTTCTATTTAAAATAAAAGAATTATTTTAGTAATTCATTTTAGCACAAACTTATTTTGAAACAAGTAAAAAAAACACCTTGGAAATTTAAACTTCATGAAATTATTTATGAAGCAGACACTCCTGCAGGAAAATGGTTCGATATTCTGTTAATATTTACAATTTTAGTAAGTATTATTTTAGTAATGTTGGAAAGTGTTGAAAGCATAGATAATGAATACCATAATTTTTTAAATATTTCTGAATGGATTATAACCATTTTATTTACACTAGAATATATTGCTCGTATTGTTACTATTAAAAAACCTTCCAACTATATTTTTAGTTTTTATGGTGTTATAGACTTTTTAGCCACCATACCAAAATATTTATCTATTATATTTGTTGGTACACATGCGCTAATTGCATTACGCGCTTTGCGGTTGCTAAGAGTATTTAGAATACTTAAATTTACACGTTACTTAGGAGCGTCAATGAATTTAATGAAAGCACTAAAAGCAAGTAAAATCAAAATTTTTGTATTCTTGTTTAGCGTTCTAGTCATTACTATTATTTTGGGAACAGTCATGTATTTAATTGAAGGTCCAGAAAATGGTTTTACAAATATTCCTCATAGTATGTATTGGGCAATTGTTACGCTTACTACTGTAGGTTATGGAGATTTAGCTCCTCATACACCATTTGGGCAGTTTATAGCTAGTTTGGTTATGATTTTAGGCTACGGAATAATTGCTGTACCTACTGGAATTGTAACTTCAGAAATGACAAAGCAAGACACTAAAATTCACACCAATACACAATCATGCCCAAACTGTTCATTTTATAAACACATGGACAATGCCGAGTTTTGTCATAAATGTGGTGAAAAATTAAATCATGAATAAATATTTAATTACAGTAATTGGCGCTACAGCTATTGGTAAAACTGCTTTAAGTATAAAATTAGCACAGCATTTTAACACCGACATTATTTCATGTGATTCGCGCCAATTTTATAAAGAAATGAAAATTGGAACTGCTGTTCCTTCTACTGAAGAATTAGCTGCTGCAAAGCATCACTTTATTCAAAACAGAAGCATTTTTGAGGCTTATAGCGTTGGGCAATTTGAAAAAGATGCTTTAATTAAACTAGATGAATTATTCACAAAAAATAATATCGTTATTATGGTAGGCGGAAGTGGTTTATACACCAATGCTGTGCTAGATGGATTGGATTATTTTCCTGAAGTAAATCCTAAAATTAGAACACAATTAAATCAACAATTAGAAAATGGAGAATTAGAAATTCTTCAAAATAAATTAAAGGAGTTAGATCTTGAATCTTACAATTCAATAGAAATTGAAAACCCACATCGCTTAATTAGAGCCTTGGAAATTTGCGTTGGTACTGGAAAAACATATTCAGAATATAAAAACAAACCAAAAGCAATACGAAACTTCACTCCTATTAAAATTGGTTTAACTGCTGACAGAGAACTCATGTACCATCGTATTAATAAGCGTGTTGATATCATGTTAAAAGAAGGCTTGTTAGAAGAAGCTAAAAAATTATATGAACACAAAAATTTAAACGCTTTGCAAACAGTTGGTTATAGAGAATTATTTGAATATTTTGATGGGAAATGCACATTAGAATTTGCTATTGAAGAAATTAAAAAAAATACGCGTCGATTTGCAAAACGGCAAGTAACCTGGAATAAAAAAGATGCAAATATTCATTGGTTTGATTTTGAAACACCAACTTCAGAAATCATTAAAAAAATAGAAACCTTCATTTGAAAAATAATAAATCCTTACTATTTGGTTATTTATTTGCTTTAGGAGCAACAGTAATTTGGTCGGGTAATTTTATTATTGCAAGAGATTTAAACGAAAGGATTCCTCCTATAAGTCTAGCCTTTTGGAGATGGACAGTTGCTGTTATTGTATTGCTTCCATTTGCTATAAAAAAACTAATTTCGGAATGGAAAATTCTAAAAATAAATAGACTGTACTTATCAATAGTTTCATTTTTAGGAGTTACCATTTTTAATACCTTAATTTATTTTGCAGGACATACAACTACCGCCATAAACCTTTCCTTAATTTCAATTACATTTCCAATATTTATAGTCATTCTATCTCGTGTTTTTTATAAAGAAGTAATTACAGTAAATAAAGCTATTGGAATATTACTTGTTTTAATTGGTGTTCTATTGTTAATCACCAAAGGAGAACTTTCAAAATTATTAAATTTATCTTTTGCCATAGGAGATATTTGGATGTTAGTAGCAGCAATTATTTTTGCGCTTTATAGCATTTTACTTCGAAAAAAACCAACTGAATTAAGTATTTCCGCATTTCAGTTGAGCACTTTTATTTTAGGCCTCATTTTTATGCTCCCTTTCTTTATTTTGGAAACTTTAAACTCACCTCCTATTCAATTTCAATCAAAAACTGTATTTTCAATTTTGTATGTTGGTATTTTTGCGTCTTTAACTGCTTATATATTGTGGAACAAAGCAATCGTGAAAATTGGCGCAACAAACGCAGGAATGGTTTACTATACGTTACCCCTCTTTAGCGGTTTTTTAGCGTTTCTATTTTTAGGTGAAGCTATTGGAACAAATCATTTATATAGTTTAGTATTGATTCTTTCTGGAATTGTAATTGCTACACTTAAGAAAAAATCAAGACTTTTAAAATAAATTATCTAAATTTATCTTTTAACTTAATCTTCTTCAAAATATGAAAACTATAGCCAAAAACATTTTAGCAGTAACTTTAGGTTTAGTAATAGGAAGTATGGTAAATATGGGAATTATTATGATAAGTGGCTACATGATACCACCACCAAACGGAGCTGATGTTACCACAATGGAAGGATTAAAAGAAGCTATTCATTTATTTCAACCAAAACATTTTATTTTTCCTTTTTTAGCACATGCTATTGGAACTTTAATAGGTGCTTTAATAACTGCAATAGTAGCTTCAACTTATAAAATGAAACTTGCTTTACTTATTGGTAGCTTCTTTTTAATTGGAGGTGTTATCAATACATTTATGTTACCTGCTCCAAATTGGTTTATTGCTGTTGACTTATTATTCGCTTATATTCCAATGGCTTGGCTTGGATTTAAAATAGCAAATTTGAAGAAGAAATAATACTACTTATAATAAGTTTTCGTATTAAATAATTAGGATATTTAAAATCTTAACACTCTTAAAAACAGTACTTCTAAGCAATAATTCATATATTTAAGCACTATTAACTAATAAATACAAAAATTATGGGATGCTATAACTCAATAGTTATTGAAGAATCCCCTGATAAGGTTTGGGCTGTTTTAAAAAACTTTCACAACTTAACATGGGCAAAAAATGTTATTTCAAAATTAGAAATTGTAGGTGCTAAAACTTCTGATGAAATTGGCGCTAAAAGAATTTTAAATGATGCTTTTCACGAAACATTACAATCACTAGATAATAAAACTATGAAATTTACTTATAGTATAGATGATGGACCTGCTGTTGTTTCAAAAGATAATGTAAGTGGTTATATAGGTGAAGTCTCTGTTTTCCCCATAAGCACCAACAATACATCCTTTGTTTTGTGGACTTCATCTTGGAAATCTGAAAAAGAAAGTGGTGTTGCTGATTTTTGTAATCCTATATACCATGCCGTATTAAATGAATTAAAAAATCATTTTTCATAATTTAATTTTTATAACTTATACATTTTCAATGTGTTATACTTAGCCAAAAAGTATCAGCATACTTTTGTAGAAGTATGCTGGTACTTTTTAAAGTCAAAATAACAACCTCAAACTATTATTTTAATCCACTAACTTTGTAGCTTAATGCAATTTTAGAACCTTGGATAAAAAAGACCTTCATCAATTCCTAAACGAAAAAGTAATTCAATATAACAATCCAACATTTATTGAAAGTGATCCCATTCAAATACCTCATCAATTTTCATTAAAAGAGGATATTGAAATATCAGGTTTTTTAACTGCTACAATTACTTGGGGAAACAGAAAAACGATCATTACAAATGCTAAAAAAATGATGGGACTTCTAGGAAATTCACCTTACGATTTTGTTTTAAATCATAAACCACATCATATAGATACTATTGAACATTTTGTACATAGAACTTTTAATACAAACGATTTTAAATATTTTATTACGGCATTACAACACATTTACAAAAATCATCAAGGTTTAGAAACTGTTTTTTTAGAAAATGCTACTTCAAATTCTACACAACCTGCAATTCATCATTTTAAAAGCACGTTTTTTGAAATTCCACATTTGCAAAGAACACAAAAACACGTTTCACACCCTTTAAAAGGTTCAGCAGCGAAAAGAATTAATTTATTTAACCGTATAATTAGGGTAGCATATAAAAATTATTGCTAATGTTGAATTACATACTTTTACCATATACTTGTAAAACAATTTCTCATACATTACTTTTGACATTAATAATAAATAAAAAAAATGAAAAATCTACAATTGGGAATAGCATTAACTGCTTTACTAATTTTAACTTCATGTGCTTATAAAAAAGAAAAAAAATTGAAGTACGTGAATTAGAAAAACCTAAAATTGTTTACCCAGCGTCAAACTTAAATGATGATAATTACAATCCAGGTGAAAACTGGAAACTTGACTGGTCTGATGAGTTTAAAGATAGTCTTATTAGTTCTGATTGGTCTAGACAAGTATACCCTCAAGGAAATTGGAACAAAGAATTGCAAAAATACACTGCAAGTGATGAAAATGCATATATAGATGATGACTGTTTAGTAATTAAAGCAATTCACACAAGTATGATGTATGACAGCCTTAATTATACTTCAGCAAGGCTCCATACAGCAAATAATAAAGTCTTTAAATATGGTAAAATAGCTGCAAGAATTCAATTACCTTATGGTAACGGTGTTTGGCCAGCTTTTTGGACATTAGGTGCAAATTGTGATGAAACAGGTGGAGATACTGCATGGCCTTGGTGTGGAGAAGTTGATATTTTAGAAATCTATGAAAGCAAAGATGATGCTCTGTTAGAATGTAACATTCATTTTGCTAATGATACTTTAACCTCTTCTGATCAACATGATAATATGGGGTCAAAATCAATTAAACTTGAAAACGGCATTTTTGCTGATGCATTTCACGTTTTTGAAATTGAATGGGATGAAGAAAATGTTGTTTGGAAACTAGATGGAAAGGAATATGCCCAATACAGTATTTCAGAAGACTATTTAAGTGAATTTCATAAAAAGTTTTATATTTTATTAAATTTAGCTATAGGCGGGACACCTGGACAGGGGCCACCAGATGACACAACTATATTTCCTCAATACATGTATGTTGATTGGGTAAGAGTTTATAAGAAAATTTAAAACTATCACATCTTAAAAAGATATTGATTGATTGATTGATTGATCCATTCAATTATGGTAGCTTAAATATTTAAAATAAATTCTTGTATTACAGCTACTTAAACCGTATTAAATTGAATAAAACTGAACTCAAATATTTTTTTAGACGAAAAGGTGTTAAAATACAACAACCCAACATTTATTGAAAGTGATCGTATTCAAATTCTACATCAGGACTGATGTGGGATTTTTTGGTTACATTAAATTTGGTTTTTAAAATTCTCTTCACTTTAACAATTGAAATAAAAACTTTGTAATTGAATTGCATACATAATATTAAAAATTATAGAGGTCAGTATTTAAATTCATATCTTTAATTCCAATAAAAACAGTAATAATATGAATATTTTCAAGGGTCAAAACCTTCTAGAGTTCTCTGATCGTTTTAAAACAGACAAAGACTGCAAAAA
>Ga0316202_10000898_pt1 | contig 26793 bp, 20 predicted proteins | sample 3monrhotite_MG_FD_204934 | JGI IMG/M metagenome (GOLD analysis project Ga0316202, IMG submission 204934) | Microbial mat bacterial communities from mineral coupon in-situ incubated in ocean water Damariscotta River, Maine, United States -... | ecosystem: Environmental > Aquatic > Marine >... | reverse complement strand
GAGGAGCTGGTCTCGGTCGGAGCCCCCCAGCTCGAAGGCGCCGTGGCCGAAGCCCTCGCGGTGCGCTCGAGCTACGCCTACAGCCTCGTCGAGACGGGACGTTTCGCCGAGCACGACGCCGAGCTTGCTCGCGTCGAGGGCCAGCTCGGGCCGGGCGCCTGGGGGGCCGACCTGGCTGGCGAGCTGAGCGGAGAGCGCCACCAAGCGCCGCTGAGGCCCGTCGACGCGGTCCTCGAGGAGCTGGCGAAGCTCTCGGCTCAGGGCGACTCGGAGGCCTTCAGCGGGAGCGCGCCGGCCCTCTTCGTCGAGCTCCGCGAGCGCTTTCGCCGCGACCCGGCGGCGATCGCGAGCGCCGGCCTCTTGGCGCGCCAGCGCGGGACAGACCTCCGCCTCCGCGCGACGGTGATCGACGCCATAGGCTCGGCCGGGACCGCCCCCGCCCAGCGCGAGCTCCTGACCCTCCGAGGGGAGGTCGAGGACGAGCTCCTGAGCTCGGTCTACCTCGGCCTGGCGGAGACCCCCCAGCCCTTGCCCGAGACCTTGAGCACACTGGAAGCGGAGGGCCGCGAGGCAGGCGTCCGCCGCGACCACGCCCGGCGCGCCATGGGCTGGCTGGCGGCGCGCGTCGAGAGCCCGCAGCTCCAGGCCCAGCTGGCAGAGGAGCTCGAGGGCAGCCTCGGCGAGGACCCCGCCAGCGACCAGGTCCTCCTCGAGGCCCTCGGCAACGCCGGCCAAGACCGCTCGCTCCCGGCCCTCGAGAGCTACCTCGAGGCGGAGGACGAGGAGACGCGCGCCGGCGCCGCGGCGGCCCTCCGCAAGCTGGAGCACGCCAAGGCCCAGAGCCTGCTCCGGAGCAGCGCGCGGGACGACGCCAGCCCCCGTGTCCGCCGAGAGGCCGTCCGCTCCCTGGCGGCCCAGGCCCCCAACGCGTCCTCGATCGACACCTTGGCGAGCGCGCTCCGGGCCGACGCCGACGTCCGCGTCCGCCTCGAAGCCCTCGACGGCCTCGCAGCCTGGAAGAGCTACGCCGAGGTCGAAGGCGAGGAGGCCGCGGCCATAGAGTCGCTGCTCAAGGAGGCGACCGAGGCCAACGAGCCTGCGATCCAAGAGCGCGCCCAAGCCGCGCTCGAGGGATAGGCCCTCTGCCAGCGCAGGCCGCTGCGCTGGAGGAGGTGAGCCTTCCTTGGCACTCTTCCACGATCGCCCGGACCAGCGCCCGATCTCGGCCTCCAGCTCGAGGACCCTCCCGACCGCGAGCCGCGGGCGAAGCTAGCGGCCTCGGGCGTAGGCGTCGATCTGGCTCGAGAGCGCGGCCGAGAACAGGGCCACGTCTCGGCTCGTGCCCTGAACGTCGAAGGTTCGCTCGTCGATCTTGAGCTTGACCGAATGGATCGTGGTCACCTCCTCCGAGTAGCTGTCGTTGTTGCTGCCGGGGGTCCGGCGTCCTCGCTCCAGGAGCGTGATCTTCGACCAGGAGTGTCCCCGGATCCGGCCGCTGCGAGTGACCTCGACCAGGCCTTCGGTGCACACGACCAAGATCGTGCCCCGCTGCTGGAATGCCCGCAGCGTGGTCCGGACCGTGAAGCAGCCGGCCAGCAGGAGCACGACGCCCACGGCGTAGGCCACGTGGATCTGGAGCATGACCGGCACCGCGACGCCGATCCCGAAGCAGAGCAGGGCCGTGATCCCGCCCATGATGTATGGGCAGTGGGCCCGAGCCCCGCCGCGAATGTCCCCGAAGTCCTCGTCGTCGATGGTGTGCACGATCGCGGACCCAGCCAGCTTCGCGACCATGCCCCGGCGAGAGCTCTCGTCAGCCATGCCTCGCTGCCGCTCGGCGCGGACCTGCCGCTCCTGGAACGCGAGCTCGATCGCCGCGCTCACGAGCCCCTCGGGGTGTCCCTCGGCGACGAGCGTTCGTCGGATCACGTCGCGGCTCGGCTGGTCCTTGAGGGCCACCAAGACCCGCTTCTTCATGGCCTCGACTGGGTGCATAGCTAGTCCGTGGTTGGAAGGAGCTCCCCCCGCTCAGTGGTACGGGAGCCCCAGCCTAAACGAGCGAACTCAGGAGCGGCTGGGCCTCCCCGCGGATCGCGAAGCGCATGTTGAGGGCGAGTGACTGTGTCTGCTCACAGGACGAAACCGATCGGAGTCAGGCTGACAGCAACGAGCCAAGGTCTCCCGCATGACTGGCGCTGACTAGGGCCAAGGGCAACACTTGAGGCTCGAAGCGTCCTCATCTGTGGGAAGCCCCGATGTATCTATGCGACCTCACCATTCGAGACGTCGGCGCAGACGACCAAGCCTTGTCTGAGGCTCATGGTCTGGCCACCCGCCTCGCCCGCAACGGACAAGTTGTGGGGGAATATGTCGTTGGACGAGTTGAGCGCGACCTGCGCCTGAGCTGCGTGCTTCCGCTCCCCGATTCGCTGAATCCCAGACACCACTCTCGCTACGTGCGGGAGTCGCTCGCCGAGTTGGAGAGACGCAGCGGGCATCGGGTTGTCATCAAGGTCAACGCTGACCCCGCAGGGTCCATGCCTCATCATTTAGAGGACCCTGCGGCCGCCGCGTTCCTCGTGCTAAGGACCAGCTACAACTCCGTGGTGTCGCCTCTCTGGGACCCCCTGAGTGACCTGCACCTCCCGCTCTACTTGGTGCCCATCGCAGCTGACGAACGCGAGCGAGTGTTCTTCTGGGAGCGCAGCTACAAGCGGCTGGACGGGATCTGGTTCGGCGCTCCTTCGCTGGAGGTGGAGAGCTACCTCCAGATGGCGGCTGCAAGCAGCCCCTTGATGGTCCAGGGGCGAAGGCATGCGGCTGTGGTCGAAGATGCTCTCAGCCTCCCGACCTACACCTGGATCGTGCGGCACTACGGCGCTCCAGAACGCGACGAGGAGCGGGCGTGCCCTAGCTGTGGCGCGGCTTGGCGGGTTTCGGCGGACAGCGAGCAGTCAAGGGCCGTCTCCTTCCGCTGCGAACCATGCCGCCTCGTTTCTCATAGCGCGTATTGCACGGATGCGGAGGATTGGGCTCGCTACTACCCAGATCTGGCGCAGCCAGAGGAGTGAAGCCGCCTCGGCTTCACTCCTCTCTTCCGTGCGACCGGCTCCCTAGTCCCGAGAGCGCGACACGCGAAAAACAAAACAAGCCGGAGGGCGGACCCTCCGGCTCGTGTCGTGATCGGACTTCTCTGCGCAGCGAACCGTGCAGAGAGGGGCCCCCAGCTGCTTTCGCCCTTCGACCTAGCGCTGCCCCGTTGCGTAGTCCAACGAAAGCAGCGTTAGGGCCCCGGGCCAAAAGCTTAGGGGGTCTGGGGGAGCGCAGCGTCCCCCAGTGACTCAGTCGTCGCGCGAGCGCGAGCTGCTGCCGCTGCGGCTGCGACCGCGGTCGCCGCCGCCGCGTCCGCCGCGGTCGCCGCCGCGGCCTCGGCCGCCGCCGCCACGTCCGCCGCGGTCGCCACCACGGCCACGGCCGCGGGGACGGTCCTCGTCGTCGCCGTCACGAGCGGGGCGCTCGCGGGGCTCGGGAGCGGGGACGCCGTTGGCTATGTCGACGGCCTTCTTGGAGACCTTGAGGCGACCTTGCTGGTCGACCTCGATCACCTCGACCTCGACCTCGTCGCCCTCGTTCACGACGTCGCGAACGTTGTCGACGAAGCCCTGAGCCAGCTCGCTGACGTGGCAGAGCGCCTCGAGTCCGGGCAGGAGCTCGACGAAGCAGCCGAAGTCACGAACCGAGACGACGCGACCGGTGTAGCGGGCGCCGATCTCGGGCGTGCTGGTCAGCGCGCGGACGAGCTGCTCGGCGACGTCGATCTTGGACTCCCAGGTGCCGCTGATAACAGCGATTCCCTTGTCCTCCTCGATCCCGATCTTGGTCTTGGTCTCCTCTTGGAGCTTGCGAATCACGCTGCCGCCGGGGCCGATCAGGGCGCCGATCTTCTCGTTGTCGATGGGGACCTGAATGATCTTCGGAGCGAAGTCGCTCAGCTCGCCGCGGGGCTTTTGGAGCGCCGCCAGCATGACCTTGAGAATGTGGATCCGACCCTCGCGGGCCTGCTCCAGCGCCTCGGTCATGAGCTTCGGGGTCAGGTTGCTGATCTTGACGTCCATTTGGAGCGCCGTGATCCCCTTCTGGGTGCCCGAGACCTTGAAGTCCATGTCGCCGCAGTGGTCCTCACTGCCGAGAATGTCCGAGAGGATCTTGTAGTCGTCGCCCTCGCTGACCATGCCCATGGCGATTCCTGCCACGGGACGACGGACGCGAACGCCGCCGTCCATCATGGCGAGGCAGCCACCGCAGACCGAAGCCATGGAGCTCGAGCCGTTCGACTCGGTAATGTCGCTCCGGATCCGGATCGTGTAGGGGAAGTCCTCGAACTCAGGGACGAGGGGCTTGAGCGAGCGCTCGGCCAGGTTGCCGTGACCGATCTCGCGACGCTTCGGGCCGCGGTTCGGCCAAGCCTCACCGACGCAGTAGCTCGGGAAGTTGTAGTGCAGCATGAACTTCTGGCGGATCGGGTCGCGGAGACCCTCGACGCGCTGATCGTCCATGACCGAGCCGAGGGTCAGGCTGATCAGGGCCTGGGTCTCGCCGCGGGTGAAGAGCACCGAACCGTGGGTCCGGGGCAGGACGCCGAGCTCGATCTGGATCGGACGAACGTCCGCCAGGCCGCGGCCGTCGTCGCGCTTCTCGGTCTTGAGGACCCGCTCGCGGGTGACCTTCTTGGTCAGCTTCTCGTAGAACTCTTTGATCCCACTCTCGAGGGTCTTGAGCTCGTCCTTGTCGGACACTCCCTCGGTGAGCTCCGCGATCACCTTGTCGCGGACGGTGCGGATCGCGACGCGGCGATCGTGCTTGCCGGGAGTGTTCGCGACGCTGTAGAGCTCGTCGTAGTAGCCGAACACCTTCTCCTTGAGGGCCTCGTCCTCCTCGGCGGGGACGAAGGGGACCTTCTTGACGTCGCACTTGCTCACCAGCTCGTCAATCAGCTTGACGACCTGAGCGCAGGCCTTCTCGCCCTCGAAGAGCGCCTCGACCATCTCCTCTTCGGTCAGCTCGAGCGCGCCGGCCTCGACCATCGTGATCGCCTCACGAGTCGACGCCATGACGAGGTCGAGCTCGCCCGCTTCGCGCTGCTCGAAGGTCGGGTTGATGATCAGCTTGCCGTCGACGCGGCCGACGCGGCAGGCGCCGATCGGTCCCTGGAAGGGCAGCTCGCTCAGCGAAAGCGCGGCCGAGGCCCCGATCATGCCGAGAATGTCCGAGTCGTTGCGCTGGTCGAAGCTTAGGACCAAGACGCTGATCATGACGTCGTCCATGAAGCCCTTGGGGAACAAGGGGCGGATCGGACGGTCAATGCAGCGGCAGGTCAGGATCTCCTTCGTCGAAGGACGACCTTCACGCTTGAAGAAGCCGCCGGGGAACTTGCCCGCGGCGGTGGTGCTCTCGCGGTAGTCGACGGTCAGGGGGAAGAAGTTGCCGCCGAAGCGGGAGGGGCCGGTCGCGGCCGCAGCCAGGACGACGGTGTCGCCATACTTGACGGTCACCGAGCCGTGGGCTTGACGCGCGATGCGCCCGGTTTCGATGGTCAGGGTCTGCCCGCCGATCTCTGTCGAGACGCTGACGGGACTTTGAGCTGGGTTAGGCACTTGTGGCCTCCTATGGGGAAGGACTCGCGGTCCTTCAGTCTTCTGCTTCGTTGTTGTTGTTTTGGGGTCCGACGCCGCTCTGCGAGCGGGTCGGGAGTCGCTAAACGCGAAGCACGCGGCCACCCCGGACTTAGAAGTCCGGTGCGCTCCGCGTGTTCGTGTTCTGCGTCAAAGGGATCTGTTGGATCTCGGTGACCCGACTTACTTACGCAAGCCGAGCGACTTGATCAGCTCCTGATACTCGCTCTGCTTCGTCCGCTTGAGGTAGCGGAGGAGACGGTTGCGCTGGCCAACCATCTTGAGCAGACCGCGCTGGGTCCCGAAGTCCTTCTTGTTGGACTTCATGTGCTCGTTGACGTGGTTGATCCGCTTGGTCAGGAGCGCGATCTGGACGTGCGTCGAACCGGTGTCGCCCTCTTTGCGGGCGTACTTGGTGACGATTTCCGTGCGCTCGGCGAGCTTGATTGCGGGCGTGGTCATGTGACCTCGTAAGTCTTGTGCTTTTGCGTTCTGTGCCGGGCACCCGCGGCTCGTAGAGAGGCCGGGCGGGCGCCGAAGGCCCGGAATCTAACACCGACCCTTCGCCATGCAAGCGCGATCACCAGTGGGTCTTTGCCCCCCGGACCCTCACGAGGGCCATCGGACCCGTCCTCATCCAGCCTCAGCAGGGAACTCAAGGGGGACTGGAACGGGAGGGCCGCCGGCCCACTCCGAGCGGAGGAGGGCGTAGGCCGTGGCGTCGTGCCAGGTCCCAGCCGGATCTGGCCAGGCTTCCCGGTAATGCGCTTCCTGGGTCCAGCCCTTGCGTTCAAAGCACTTACGCATAGCCACGTTGTCAGCGCGAGTGTGTCCCTCGAGGCGGCGCTTGCCGTGGCGCTCGAAGACTTGGGCGGCTAGCCAGGCCAGGACCTGGCCACCCCGCCCCTTCCCTCGGGCGCTGCTGGCCAAGCGGAGGTCGAAGACCGGGGTCGGATCCTCCAGCTCGCGCAGAACGACGAGCCCGACTCGGTCCTGGCCCTCCCAGATCCAGTGGGGCTCGTTGTCGGGGCCTTCGTAGGCCCCGCCGGCGACGGACTTCGCGACGGACTCGGCTGTGTGCTGGACGGTCCCGTGAAAGGGCCACGTGTCTGCGATCAAGAAGGAGGCCAGCGCGGGATCTTGGGGATCGACCGCGCTGAAGCGGAGGGGGGAGGGGGTCATGGGCTGCCTCGGTGGGTGAGGCTTGGGGGACGGAGGGCTGGGGGTGCGCTGTCGCAGGACCGAGCTCGAAGTGGGGCTCGAGGTGGCTGACCTCACTCAGGGTGCTGGACTCGGGGGGACTTGGGGGTGAGAGTCGAGCCATGTTGAGAGCCTTGACCCTAGGCGAGATCCAGACCCGAGCCTGGGAGCTCCTGAGCTCAGCCCCCAGCGAGCGCGAGAGCCCGCTGCGCGTCGCGACCTTGGCGACGGTCGACGCCGCCGGCTGGCCTCAGGCCCGGCAGGTCGTGCTCCGCTCCTGCGACCCCTCGGCTGGGACCTTGGAGATCTACACCGACGCCCGCTCGCCCAAGGTCTCCGAGCTGCGGCGCGAGGCGCGGGCGGCGCTCTGTTGCTACGACCCAGCGCAGCAGCTGCAGCTGCGCCTGAGTGGGACCGTCACGATTCACGTGGGGGACGAGCGAAGCGCCCAGGCCTGGCGCGAGGCGGGGATCTATGCCCGACGGGACTACCTCGCTCCGTCGGCGCCAGGGACGCCCATCGCTGATCCCAGCCTGGCTGACCCGCGCCAGGACGAGCCGGGGGAGTCAGGCTCCTCTGCCCTCGCCGAGGCGAAGGGGGAGAACCTCGCGATCCTCCGGCTCAGGGTCGAGCGGCTCGACTGGCTCGTCCTCGACCGCGAGGGTCACCGCCGCGCCGAGCTTCGACGCGAAGGATCGGCCTGGAGCGCCCGCTGGCTCCTGCCTTGACGAGGGCTCGCTGGCTCCCTCCCCTGGTTCTTCCTAGCGGACGGAGAGGCGCGCGGGGTGGGCCGGACTCTCGACGAAGCGCTGCTCGCTGATCGCCTCGTAGGGGACTTGGTAGAGGCCCGGTGTCCCTGCGACAGGCTGAGGCTCGGCCTCTTGGGTGAAGAACCCGAACGAGATCACGACTTCGCGGACGAGCTGGGTCTCCCGGACTCCCCCGGCCTGATAGGGATGGTTCTCCGCCACGAGGGGTGGGACCCGGACCGCGCCCGCGACGCTCTGGCCTGGCTCGAGGCGCTCGAGATAGGGCAGCTCGCGCACGAAGGCCTGGACCGCCCGCGGAATCCGCCAGAGGCGTTTGGTGAGGTGCAGGGCGCCCTCCTGAGCACGAACATAGAGTCGTTGTCGTGAGGGGACTATTCGCCCCCTCCGCTGTGTGGGGAGCTGAGTTGCGACGTAGAGAGGTTCCCGGCCGCGATTCGACAGGGTCCAGCGAGCGACCCACTTGCCCTGGGTCGGCTCCAGGGAGGTCTCTAGGCGCAGGGGCGCGGAGGCCTCGATCAGGGCGCCCCGGGCTCCGCCCCGATCGGGAGCCCGCCCTTGGGCCTCGGGCTCGCCAGGCTGGGGCCGCTCTGCTCGGTCGTGACTCGGCTCCGGCGCACCATGTGTCGCCCGGGCGACTTGGCCTGGGGCCTCTACCTCGCGCCTCGCAGTCGCAGCGCTCCTCGCCGGAGCTCCACGAATCGCGGGCTGGGCCCTACCCGGACCCGTGGTCGCGGGCGGGGGCTCGTTACAGCCGACGAGGCCGACGAACGCGAGCAGGATAGCGAGCCTCCTCATTGTGGGCCTCCGGATCTAGCTTCGAGCGCGCCGGTCAGTCCTGCTGATCGGCCTCGGGGCGTGTCAGGGCGGACCAGCGGTTGGGCCTGCTCGAGGATGGGGTGGAGGGGGTCGATCCACCCTCGCTGAGGCGGCTCAAAGTCGCTTCCCCCGTGCCCGTAGCGGTGGGGAGGGATCGCCCGCTCTGGGTAGAGCTCGTTCCACTCTTGGCGGAGTTGGTTCTCGGTGAGCTCCTCGTCCTCGTAGCCGTCGGTGCCGATCGTGATCAGCTCGTCGAGGCGCGTCCCTCGATTCGGGCCGAGGAAGCGGACGCGAGTCGTCCATTCGCCGCGATTCAGATAGAGCGCGTGGATCAACTCATGGCCCATGATCACGGGTAGGGAGTAGCCCTCCGGCTCGAAGCTGGGGTTCCAGGTCAAGTGTGCGGCCGTTCCTGGTCCGGGCCGTCCCCAGAAGTTGCGCAGCCCCTCGCTAAGCTCCGATTGGACGAGCGGGCGGACCGTGGCGTTCGCGCGAGAGAACTCCGTGATCACCGTCGAGTGTTCGTCCTCTCCGATCGCCTCCAAGATCGAGGCGCCAGTCGGAAGGAGGGCAAGCTCGTCCAAGACCCGGGTGGTCTCCTCCATGAACTGAGGGGTTCCGGTGATCAGGATCCCGTGGCCGTAGCGAACGTAGCTGGGCGCCTCCACTTCGGCGGGGCCAGGCAACTCTGCGATCTCTTCAGCTCTCGTTGCTCCAGGCTTCTCAGCCAGTCCCGCCATAGCCCCTGGGTGAGCAGGGGCTATGGCGCTCTGCGCAGCCACCGGGCTCGCGAAGAGCAAGGTGAACGCTGCGACGCCATGGGCCAGCAGACGCATGGCTTCCTCCTTCCGCCGCCTCTTCCGTGGCAGTCACAAGGAGTTCGCCCCGTCGTTCAGAGCTGCTCACAATTTCTCTAGAAATTCAGCTCCAGGAGCCCGTGCGAGATTGGTCGCGAGGTTGGCGAGAGCCACCGGGCAATTGTGCGGGCGCCTCCAAGCCGCGTGGTGGAGGGCTTTCAGCCGACCAATGGTCCGAATCCCAGCTGCTCCCGCGAGCCTAGAATCTGCGGTTCCGTATGGTTCGCCCGAAACCTCCGGCCTGATTCGCGGCAGAGGACTCGCCTAGGAAGCATCTCTTTGGGGACTTCAAGCCGGGCGCGTACGTAGGTCCAGCGGGGCTCGGCCCCGCTGAGGTGATCGAGTTGCAAGCGGGTCAGGCCGGGACGATCTTCGCCTTGTAGAGCTCGACGGCTCGCCACGTGCCCTCCGGGAAGCGCGTCGACTTGTCGGCCTTCCAGCGCACGAAGGCCTCGTAGACAGAACGACGCCAGAGCTTGAGCTCGAGGCGCTTCTCCTTGGTGGCGTTAGTCAAGGCTGGGATTAGGCCGAAGGTAGGACCCGTCCTCGAACCCTTGGGCGCTGAGAAGGGATCAAGGCGCTTGGCAGAGTCGCGGCCGCTGTAGCTGCCGTGGCGGGAATGAAGATCGCCGAGATAAGCGTCTAGGGCTTGCCTGTAGAGACGAGCGTAGGTGCCAGGTGCCTCGGCCTCGAAGAATGGCGGAACGTGGACCTCTAGCGTCGACTCGGAAGGGAGCGCTGAACCCTCCTTCCCACGACCGAAGAGACCGCCTGGAGGAGGCGTGACCCGCACCGACTTGCCGACGTGGCTCGGAAGACTGATGAGACCGGGCCAACGATCCGGAGTTCGGACGACCCAAGCCTCGACGGGGTTGGCCGCCAGATAGACGAGATGCTGGAGGAGCTCCTCGCGGGTCTCGAAGATCCAAGAGGTGTAGGGCTTGGACTCCCAGAGACGACCCTGGCGACCTAGGAGCTTGTTGATCACCCGCGTCAACATGGAGTCGAACTCCTCCATGAACTTGGGCAGCCGCCGCCTGGTGTCCGTCAGGATCAAGTGGAAGTGGTTCCCCATGAACACGAAGGCGTGGAGCTTGATCCCGTGCTTGTTCGCGTAGACGCCGAGGAGAAAGCGAATCCTCCGGTTCAGGTGAGAGCTCGGGCGGAGGAAGAACCTCCGCTCAGAACAACGGCGCACGACAGCAACGGTGCTGCCTTTGAGAACACGACGGGCATGGGACATGAGCCACCTGGAGAGCTAGACATCCTGAGGTGACGAGGTTGTAGCCCACGGGCCTCGTGTTCGCAATAGGTTCGGCGCCGGCTGTCGGCTACTCCAGGAGGCCTCGCAGCTCTTGGAGCAAGAGCAAGGCGTCAATGGGAGTGGTGCTCTCGACGCTAACTTCCCGTAGGCGCGCCCGAAGCGGATCCTCGCTGGGGCTGCTGAACAACGCCAGCTGACGCTCGGGTTCACGCGGCGTTGGAGCGACGGCCCCCGGATCAAAGGTCCCTTGCTCGAGTTGACCCAGGATCAACTGCGCCCGGCGCAAGACGGTGGGGGGGACGCCCGCTAGCCGCGCGACGTGGATCCCGTAAGAGCGGTCCGCACTCCCCGGCACGATCTGGTGGAGGAAGGTGATCTCTCCGTCTCGCTCCTCGATCGCCACGTTGCGGTTGCGGACGCCCGCTCGGAGCGCGGCCATGCCGGTCAACTCGTGATAGTGCGTAGCAAAGAGAGTCCGCGCCTCGACGGCGTCGTGCAGGTGCTCAGCGATCGCCCACGCCAAGCTCACCCCGTCGTAGGTACTCGTCCCCCGACCGACCTCGTCCAGAATCACCAGCGAGCGCTTGGTCGCGTGCCGGAGAATGTTCGCGGTCTCAGTCATTTCGACCATGAAGGTCGAGAGCCCCTGCGCCAACTCGTCGCCGGCCCCGACACGAGCGAAGATCCGGTCACAGACCCCAATCTCAGCTGACTCCGCCGGGACGAAAGCACCCGTCTGAGCCAAGAGGACCAAGAGCGCCGCCTGACGAATGTAGGTCGACTTACCCGCCATGTTCGGACCCGTGATCAGGTGCAGGCGACCCGCGTCGCGACCCAACTCGAGGTCGTTGGGCACGAAGCGCGCCCGCGCCTCGCCGACGTCCAGGACAGGGTGTCGCCCCTGGACGATCTTGATCGTGGTGTCCTTGCGAAGGGTCGGGCGAACGTAGTCCCCCTCCCGAGCCAGGGTCGCTAGCGACGAGAGGACGTCCAGCTCGGCGGCGGCAGCCGCGGAGCCAAGGATCTTGGCCCCCGCCTCGGCCACCTCATCCTTGAGCTTCGCTAGGAGCTCGGTCTCGAGACCCTCGGCTCGCTCACGAGCAGTCAGGATCTCCGTCTCGAGCTCCTTGAGCTCCGGCGTCAAGAAGCGCTCGCAGCTCTTGAGGGTCTGCTTGCGAATGTAGCGCTCTGGGACCTTCGCCTTGTGAGCCTGGGTCACCTCGAGGTAGTAGCCGAAGACCTTGTTGTAGCCGACCTTGAGGCTCGGAATCCCCGTCGCCTCCGCCTCACGCTCCTGAAACTCCTTGAGCGCCACGCCCGCGTCCTCAGTCACGCTCCAGAGCCGATCCAGCTCGGCAGAGACCCCCGCCGCCAGGACCTTGCCCTCGCGAATCGAGGCCGCAGGCCGCTCGGCCAGAGACTCCGCCAGGCGAGCCTGGAGCGGCGCCAAAGGAGCCAGGCGCTCGGCGATCTCGCACAAGAGCGGAGTCGCGTCCACGAAGAAGTCCTCCTCGGACGGCTTGGCTGGGATCGCAGCCACCGCCGAGCGGGCCGCGGCCTGGACGTGGGGGAGCTTGGCGAGCGAGTCCCGGAGGGCCGCTAGGTCACGAGGCCCGACCCGCTTACTGGCTGCCCGAGCTGCCAAGCGCTCGAGGTCGTAGACCTGGCCCAAGGCCTTACTGAGGGCCTCGTGGGGCGCAGGCGCCTGAAGGAGAGCCTCGACGGCGTCCTGACGACGCTCAATGGCCTCGACCCCACAGAGCGGAGCCAAGAGCCACTCGCGAAAGAGCCGGCCGCCCATGGCGGTCTGGGTCCGGTCGAGAGCCCCGCAAAGTGTCGCCTCGCGACCTGCGGTCCCATCTCGGAGCGGGCGCGTGATCTCGAGGCAGCGCGCCGTGGCTGGGTCGAGGGCCAGGTGATCCTCGTGGTGGAAGAGCTCGATCCCGCGCCCGAAGCGATCCAAGCGATCGAGGTAGCCCGGCTTCATCTCGGAGACGTAGTTGATCACCGCGTGGGCCGCGGGAACGTAGGTCGCCTCGTCCGAGAGACCCATGCCCTTGAGGGTCTGGACCCCGAAGCCCTCGCAGAGGGCCTCTAGGGCGGCCGCCGGGCGGAAGGCCCAGTCAGCCACGCCGCTCACGGGGGCGGCCCGCTGGAGGCTCGAGAGGAAGCTGAACTCCCAGGGCTCCTCAGCAGTCCCCGCCAGCTCCGCTCCCCGGTCGGCCGCCGTCAGGAGCTTGTCCGCGATCACGATCTCAGCCGGACCGATCCGCTCCAGCTCGGCCCCCAAGGCGTCGAGGGGAGCCTCACCGACTTGGAAGCGGCCGCTGCTAGCCTCGAACCAAGCCAGCCCCACCCTCCGCTTGCGCCGATCGACGTGGACCCCCAGCAAGTAGTTCGTCTGGCGCTCGTCGAGCAGGCGCTCGTCGGTCAGCGTGCCGGGCGTCACGACCTCGATCACCTCGCGCTTGACGACGCGCTTGCCCTTGGCCAGGGCCGGGTCCTCCACCTGCTCGCAGATCGCGACCCTGTGACCGTTGGCGATCATGCGCGGGAGGTAGCGGTCGAGGGCGTGGTGCGGGAAGCCCGCCATGGCATAGGCGCCGTCCGAGCCGCTGGCCCGAGTCGTCTGAGCGATCCCTAGGACCCGCGACACGAGCTCGGCGTCCTCGAAGAACATCTCGTAGAAGTCGCCCATGCGGAAGAAGAGGACCTCGCGAGGATGCGCCTCCTTGATCGCGAGGTACTGCTTCATGAGCGGCGTCGTGGCGCGCTTGCTCGTCGGACGCGGGAGCGCGGTCCGCTCGGCGCGGGGCGTCGTCTCGTGTGGAGCGGGAGCCGTTCGGGTGACCACGGGTGGGCCTCCTGGCAAGGGGTCGGCAGGTAAGGATCGGAAGCTCGGCGCGAGCCGGAGCTGCGATGGACCCGCCAAGAATACGCACCACCACCGACGCAGAACCGGCCTCCCCCGCGCTCAGAGCCATCCTCCTGGCGAACCTGAAGATGGCCCCCGAAGCATGCTTCAGTCCGGAATGCGCAACTCAGCCCAGGAGGAGGGCGCAGACGACAAAAACCATACCCATCCTTGTCGGAGGAGCCCGGTAGCTTCGGGCCTGTGCAAGACCACGACGCTTTCGGCCAGGACGGGTTCCTCGCTGACGCCCCCACCTCCCGCGCCCATGACGCGACCCCCTCGCCTGCGGTGGGAACCCGCACGCCCCCGCCTCAACAGCGGAGCCAGGCAGAGATAAGCGAGCTCCCGAGCAGCGCCTCGGGCCGGCTCCTCCCCCCGGGGCCGAGCACGAGTGAGTCCGGCCGCCTCCAGTGGGGCGGAGACTTCGGGCCGCCCGCCGGCTGGCACCCCAGCCACTACGTGATCGAACTGGACGACGCCAACTTCGAGCGTCAGGTCCTCGCCTCCCAGATCCCCGTCGTGGTCGACTTCTGGGCCGAGCATTGTGTCCCCTGCCGACGCCAGGAGGAGTCCCTCCAGCAGCTCGGGCAGACCCTCTTCGGCCGCGTTCGGGTCGGGCGCCTCAACGTCTACCGGAACCCGGAGACGACCAAGCGCTACCAGATCAAGGGCGTCCCCCACCTCCTGATCGTGCGCGGGGGCGAGGTCCTCCAAGAGCTCGTCGGCGACCACACCCTGGCGGACCTCGTCGAGATCCTCGCCAAGCACGGGATCGAGTAAGGGCCCTAGGCAGGAGCCGCGGCTCCGCTCCCCTTCGGCAGGCCGGCGACGCTGACCAAGGCCCTGCCCTCGGACTAGACTCTTCCGGGAGTTCTTGGGCTGGATCCTCGGGGCTCCTTGGGCAGACACCATGAGCCAGCGCAGTCGTAGAGGGGTTTGGGTCTTGCTGGGCCTCGGGTTGATCCTGCTCTTGCTCAGGCCCCTGGCCTCGCCCGAGCGGACCCTGATCTATCGGGACAACCTCCACTACACCGTCCCCCTCAACCACCTGATCCGCGCGACCCTCCTCGAGGGTCGCCTCCATGAGTGGGATCCGACCCAGTTTGCGGGCGTCCCCTTCCTCGCCAACCCCTCCTCTCAGGCGCTCTACCCGCCCCGCTGGGGCGCCGTCCTGGCCACGAAGAGCTCGGCCAAAGCCAGCGATCTCTTCGCGCTCCTGCACTTTTGCCTCGCCCTCTTCGGTGGCGTCGCCTTCGGCCGCGAGCTGGGCCTAAAGCGAGGGCCTCGACGCCTCCTAGCGGTCACCTATACCCTGGGCGGACCCATGTTGTCCCTCTTGGGCAACCTGGTGTATCTGGTGGGCGCGGCCTGGCTCCCGCTCTCGCTGGCCTGGATCCTGCGCGCCCGCCGCAAGGCTCCCCAAGGCGGGTGGCCCTTCGCGAGCGCCGTCGCCTTGGCCGGCGTGGGCCTGACCCCGCCGCTCTACGGAGGCGATCCCCAGACCTCCGGCTGGCTGGCTCTCCTAGCCGTCGTCGTCCTCCTAGCCCCCGGCGGCGCTCGGCCCGCCCCCCCTCGCCGACGCCTGCTCGGTCTGCTCGCCCTAGGAGCGACGACCTTCCTCCTCTCCCTGGCCCTCCTCCTCCCAGCTGCGCTCCTCACGGGCGAGACGACACGAGGAGTTGGCCTGCACTACTCCGTGGCCGGTCGCTGGTCCTTTCACCCCGGCCGGCTCTGCGAGCTGCTCTTCGCTCACCCCTTCGGGCTCCCCTTCCCCGAGCGCGGCACCTATGTGGGCGGGGCCCTCGAGCCCCAAGTCCAGGACTTCTGGTCCCACACCTTCTTCCTCGGCGCGGGGCTCCTGCTCTTCGTCATTCGAGGACTTGGGCCCCTGCCTCAGACCCTCCGGCGCGCCAGGACTGCCCTGATCGTGCTCTCGCTCCTGGCCCTGGTCTTAGCCTTCGGCCGCCACACCCCGATCCACCCCTGGCTCGCGAGTCACACGCCCTACGGGATCTTCCGTTACCCCGAGAAGCACCTGACCTTGATCGCCTTGGCCTTGGCTGGCTTGGCTGGGATCGGGCTCCAGGCCTGGCTGGCCTCGGCTCCCTGGCGCGACCCCAAGCGACTGCTCCCCTTCCTCGCGCTCCCTGTCCTGGCCCTCCTCCTGGTCTCGCCGCTCTCTGCTTGGACCGCGAGCTTGGCCGAGGTCAAGCCTCCCAACCCACCTGCCGCCTTCGTCCCCCCGCGTCCGCCCTCCCTGGGAGGGCAAGCCCTCTCGGCGCTCCTGGTTCAAGTCTGGCTCTTGGGGATCCTAGCCCTCCCGCGCCTGGGCCCACGTCGTCGAGCGACACTTGTCGTGATCGGCGTAGCCCTGACCAGCCTGAGCGTCTTGGATCGCCTAGCCTTCGTCGGTCACGCCAGCCTGGTCGAGGAGCCACCAGCCTCCGTGCAGGCCTTTCGGGAGCACGTTCCTGCGGGTCCCCTCCCCCCGCGCCTCGTTCGCGACCCCCCCGGAGAGGCCTTCGGCACCTACCCCTCGGGCTACATGAGCTCGGCCGAGGTCGGCGCCCTCCTGACACAGGCGACCCTCGCGAGCGCGAACTGCGCCTACTACGACTTCCACGGACTCCTCGGCATGACCGGGTTCAACCCGCGCCGCTTTGCCAAGCTCAAAGAGGTCACGCCTCAGGCCGCGTTCTGGGAGCGCTGCGCCGTCGCCTACGTGGTCGCTCCTCTCTCTGGGCGCCGGGCGCGCCGATCCTTGATCAACGTCGGGCTCGAGATCGGGCTCTATCCCAGGCCTGCCAGGCCGCGCGTGGAACTCGTGAGCGACGTCCACTGGGTCTCCGACGAAGCCGAGGCCTGGGCCTCGCTGGCGGATGTCTCGACGCGCGTCGTGGTGGCCGTTGGGCCTGGCCAGCCTTCTTCCGAGACGCGCTCCCTCGGCTCGGCTCGAGCGCTGGCGACGAACCCGAGCGACACGGCCTCGATCAGCCTCGCGACCTCTGCTCCGAGCCCCGCGCTGCTCGTGGTCCGAGACGCTTGGTTCCCCGGCTGGGAGGCCACCGTCGACGGACAGGAAACCCCGATCCACCTCGTCGACGGGGTCTTCATGGGAATCCCGGTCCCCGCTGGGGATCACGCCGTAGAGCTCCGCTACGAGACGCCGGGCTTCAGGCTCGGGGCGCTGATCTCGGGGCTAGCCTGGCTGGGCGTCCTGGGGGTCCTCCTCCTGGGCAGACTCCGCCGCCAGAGAGCGCTCCCAACCTAGCGCTGAGAGCGGCGCGCAATCGACGCAGTTGCTAGCTTCGCGGCGCCCCCAGGAGTTGCCATGCGAGTCCTGACCCACCTTCCCGGAGTCCTGGCTGCCCTCGGCTGCAGCGAGCCCGGCGCGATCGCGCTCGCCTCCGCGGCGGCGGCCAGGGCCCTCGGCGGTGAGATCCGCGAGATCGAGCTCCGCTGCGACCCCCACACGCTCAAGAACGCCGTCGGGGCAGGGCTCCCCGGCGGAGGAGGCCGTCACGGACCCAAGCTGGCGGCCGCCCTCGGCGCCCTCGGCGGAGACCCCTCCCTCTCTCTTCAGGTCCTGGCGTCCCTCGCAGAGCACCACTGGAGCGCCGCGGAGGCGCTCGTCTCTGCGGGACGAGTCCGGGTGTCCCCTAGCGAGAGCGCGCCGGGGACGATCTACGTCGAGGTTCGAGTCGTGAGCGACCTCGGCCAAGCTCGAGCCTTGATCGAGGGCTCCCACTCCCGCCTGGTCGAAGTCGAGGTCGAGGGGGCTCGACTCGAGCTCTCCAATTGCCTGGCGAGCGTCGCCTCTCCTGCCAGCGCGTTCCCCACGGACCTTGAAGCCCTCCTCGAGCTCGCGCGCTCTTGCGACGGGGACGACGCCGAGGCCCTCCTCGCGGGCCTCGCCATGAACCTCGCTGCGGCGCGGGGGGGCCTCGACGAAGACCCCTCTGAGGCCCTCGGCCCGAGCTCCCGGGCCGAGCTCTACGCCTCGGCTGGATCCCGAGAGCGGATGCAGGGCTCGCCCGCGCCGGTCCAAACCAGCGGCTACAGCGGGAACCAGGGCTTGGTGGCCACGATCCCGGTCTGGGCGCAAGCCGAAGCCCTCGGCGCCGACGAGCGCGCCTTGGTCGAGGCCCTGGCCTTCAGCCACCTCGTGGGTCGACTCGTGCGAACGCGAACGGGCGTGATCTCGGCGCTCTGCAACGCGGTCCAGGCCGCCAGCGCCGGCGCCGCCGCGGCCTGCGTCCTGCTTCGAGGCGGTGGGCCGGGCGCCTGTCGGCGGGCGATCGAGCTGACCCTCGCGAGCGTGGCAGGCACCCTCTGCGACGGAGCCAAGCCAGGCTGCGCGCTCAAGGTCGGGCTCGGCGCCAGCCGAGCCCTCCAAAACGCGCACTGCGCCCTGAGCGGTCCAGCTCCGAGCGAACGAGACGGCGTGATAGGGCAGAACTTGACGGCGACCTTGGAGAACCTCGAGCGGCTGGCGCGCGCCCTGGCGCCTGCGAACCAGGAGATCTTGGCGATCGTCCTCGAGAAGGGAACCTGACTCGCCCCTTGCGCCGGAGGCCGCCTGTGATCACCTTGGATATATGAGCTGGTTCTCTCCAGTCCGCCCAGTCCTCCCTCCCCTCCTCGACCTCATGGCCGAGAACGAGACGGGAGACCTCGACGCCGAGGAGCAGCGCAGGGTCGTGGCGGCCCACCTTCGCCGGACTCGCCCGCGCCGAATCGAGCTCGAGCCCGACCTCCGCGGAGAGCGAGGCCCAGCCTGCCCCGCCTGCGCTGGCGCCGTGACCCGCGCCGTCCCGCTCGCAGCCTGCCCCTCGTGCCTGGGCGTGTTTCACCGCGCCTGTTGGCCGAGCGGAACGCGCTGTCCCTGCGAGCGCCCCGCCCGAGGCGGAAGCCACCCCCTGGCGCGATACCGTCAGGCTCACCCCGAGCGACGACTCGGCTAGTCCACACGAGAAAGGGCCCGCCGTCCCGAAAGGACAGCAGGCCCTTCTCGAGCTCAAGCTCGACTAGAAGCTGACCGTGGCCTGGAAGAAGGCCCAGGACTGATCCGAGGACTTACTCCCGGTGTCCCGGATGTACTCGCCTGGGAAGAAGTGGCTGTAGCCCGCCCAGAACGCGAGGCGCCCGTCGAAGAGCTTCCACTTGCAGTAGAGGTCCACCTCGGCGCCGACGTTGCTGTTGTCCGCGACGTTGGTCGCGTCGGCCCGCGTGAAGCCCAACCCATACCAGTTGTCGTCGCGTCGTTGGAGCCAGAACCAGTGGAGGTCGCTGTGGAAGCTGAGCCCCTTCATCGGCCAGAACGCGAGCTTGAGATTGGTCGAGTAGAGGTTCCGCCAAGCGAAGAGGTCCTGGTGCCCGTTGTAGTAGTGGGCGAAGGGCATCAGCGGATCGAAGGTCTCGATCCGACCGTCGCTCGAGTCGGGGTCTCCGCTCGACCAGGCCGCTTCGCTCGAGATCTTGAACTGCTGCTCGTCGCCGAACTTGAACTTGGCGCCGACCTCGACCGCTGTCGCCCAAGCGTGGATCGTGTCACCAGCGACCTGACCGAACTGATAGGCGAGCATGCCGTTATAGAAGAGCGGCCCGGCAGACCCCTTCATGCGAGCGCCGACGGTGTAGTCCTTGCGCGCGCCCCGGTCTCCGTTGTGGTCGGTGGTCAAGGCCCCCAGCTTGTTGTCGCCGATCCGCCGCCAGTAGAAGAAGGCGTCGAACTCGTGGTTCTCGACCATTCGGTTGCTGAGGTAGGCCCCCAGCATCCACACGTCGTCGTTCTCGTCTCCGGGGATCGGGAGCGCGGCCCCCTCGCGGATGTTGGCGGCGAAGGCCGTCATGAACCAGCCCTTGGGGGTGTAGATCGCCTGCGCCCCGTCGAAGGCCCGCCCGACGTTGCTCCAGTCCAAGCTCGAGATCAGGCGCTGATCGCCGAGGTTGGGGACCTCCATTCGTCCAACTCGGACTTCTAGCGGAAGGTCGAAGGGGTTGCGAAGGCTGGCGTAGCCCTCGTAGAGCATTAGCTCAGGCTGGTCCGAGTTCAAGCGCGCTCCGACCAAGCCGTCCCCCTTGTCGCCCCAGCGTCGGCTGTCTTGGATCGTGACCTTGGCCCCAATGTGCGAGCTGAGGTCGTAGGCGAAGGTCAGGCGCGTCCGCTGGAGGACGAAGTCCGTCGAGCTGTTGCTCTTGGGCTGCGAATAGCGGTCACCCCGATACTCACCGCGCCAGCGAATCTGGCCGCCAAAGCGGAGCTTCATCTCCTCGGCGAACTCGAGGACGAAGCCGCCGCCCTCGTCCTTGGTCCCTCGCCTGAAGGTCACGCTCGACGAGTCGAGGGGAGCAGCTGAAGCCTGAGCCGGAGCCTCTGACCCTGGGCCCTCGACCGCGCGCAGGCGCTCGTTTAGAGCATCGAGCTCGCGCCGCATTGACTCGAGCTCGCTGCTCTCGGCGGCATCGCCTGACGGCTCAGCCGCAGGCGCTGGCTCCGGATCCGGGGCGGGCGCTTCCTGTGCCGACGCCAGACCCACGAAGCTCAGGGCAAAGACCGTGAACGCGACGCGGAGCCCCGCGCCCATCCCCACCTCTGTGGGGGTGTTCTTGCTCTGCATGAAGAGGCTGACTCCTTCTCCGACGCTCGGCGCCGGAACTGTTCTCCGACGCTCGGCGCCGGGACTGGGGGACTCCACGAGGGGGGCTCGACTCGGGAGTGGGGAGGCGCCTTCGGCGCCGAGTGTCAAGATCTGGGGGGTTGGGCCGCAGGGCCTAGGCAGCTCCCTGAGCTACGCGCACGATTCGGTAGCCCGATTTGCCCATGGACAGGAGGGTGTCCCACCACTCTTGACCTTCGTGGACGTAGCGGAGCTGGAGTCCGCGGAGCTCTCCCGCCAAGAGCCCCTCCGTCGCAGCCTGGAGGGGCAGGGTCTCGGGCAAGACGAAGCGCTTGGCCGCGGCCTTGGGGAGGACCTGGAGTCGCTCGGCGTAGGCCTCGAGGTCAGCGACCAGAGCGCGGACGCCTGCGGCGTCGAGGTCTCCGGTGTGGAGGGCAGGAAACTCGATCACGCGGACTCCCGAGTGCGGAGGGGCAGCAAGAGGATCGCCTTCTGAGGCGCAGGACAGACGTAGAGGCAGACCCCGCAGCCAGTGCAGGAGTCGGGGTCGATTCGCGGGCGGCCTTGCTCGAGGCGGATCGCGCCGGGAACTGGACACTGCTCGACGCAGCTCGAACAGCTGACGCCGCGCACCGCCAAGCAAGAGTGATCGACGATCCGAGCCTCGCCCATGCGTCCCTGCCCACTGGGGAGGATCACGCCTGGCGCGCAAGCTGTCGCACAAGGACGATCCACGCAGGAGTAGCAAGGCGCGCTGGCGGCGTCGATCACCGGCGTCCCCTCAGCTTCTCCGAGGCGCGCCCCCGCGGGGCGGATCGCGTCGTGAGGGCAGGCGCTGGCGCAGTCGTTGCACTTGGTGCAGGCGGCCAAGAACTCTGCCTCGGCGACCGCGCCCGGTGGGCGGTGAATCGGGAGCGCGCGGCCGCTGCGACGGAGGCGCCGTGGCTCTCTCCGAGCTGGGGGGGAGACGGGCTCGTCGAGGCGCTGGACCCAGTTCCGCTCGGGGCGCTTGGGGAGCGCCGGCGCGACCGCGGGCTCGAGAGCCCGCCCGAAGCGGAAGGTGAACAGCTCTCGGCGAGTCAGCCCGCTCACTTGGCGTAGCCTGCCGAGGCGGCCGCGTGACACTGTCGGCAGTTGACGCGCCAGGCGTGGGTCGTGCGCAGGGCCGGCGTGCTGCCCTGGGGCCCGTGGCAAGCGAGGCAGTTCTCACGCATTTTCGTGGCGTGCGGGATCACCGGCGGAGAGCCGACCCCGGCCCGATCGCCACGGAGCGGCTCCGGCTGACCTCGGAACGAGCTCGGCGCGACGCCGGACTCGCTCGCGCTCAGCGCAGGAGGCGCGGGCGGGGCGTGACACTGAAGGCAGTTGACGTAGAGCGAGTGGGACATAGGTGACGCCACGCGATCACCCACCCGCAGCCCATGCTCGTGACAGACGAGGCAGCTCTCAGCGCTCCGGGCCGCGACCTGGTGCGGGATCACGGGCGGCGCCCCGGCGTAAGCCCGCCGGGTCGCGCGAGCCGAGAGCCCAGCGCGCTTAGCGCTCTCGTCAGGCGCTGCGATCGTGGCGAAGAGGTCGTGGGTCGTCCGCGGGAGCTTGTCGAGGTCGTTGCGCCACTCGGCGTTCGGACCCAGCGAGGCCGCGGGCATCTCCGCGTAGCGCGGCGCAGTCGGAACGACGAGGGGCCCCGTGGGAGTCGCCAGCGTCCGCTCTTGAACCCGAGCCAGCTTGTCCTGGCTGAGTCCCGTCACGAACCCGACCAACCCCAGGGTCAAAGCGACGACGAACGCGATCCGCGCCGTGGGCCCTCGGGTCGGATCCTCCTCGTCGGTCGGAAGGACTTGCGCGGGAGCCTCGGCTGAGTGGGCAGCGCCCAGCTGAGGCTCCTCAGCTGGAGCTGTGGACTTCTCTGCCTCTGCGGGAGCCGCTGCCCTAGGAGCCTCGGCGGCCTCCTCCGCGGGAGCCTCCTCCGCGGGAGCCTCCTCCGCGGGAGCCTCCTCCGCGGGAGCTTCTGCGCCGCTAGCGGCTTCCGCCTTCTCTGCGTCCTCCGTGGACGGATCTTGACCGAGGCTCACTCGGCGCCCTTCTTGCGCACCTTGACGGCGCACTTCTTGTAGTCGGGTTGTTTGGAGAAGGGATCGTGCGCGTCCAGGGTCAGGAGGTTGATCTCGACCCGCTCGTCGAAGAAGGGCACGAACACGCTCCCTCGAGCGGGCCGAGCGCGACCGTCGACCCAAGCCGGAAGCTCGATTCGGCCGCGGCGGGTCTCGAGGATCACCGTGTCGCCGTTGCTGATCCCTCGCTCGCGAGCGTCGTCCGGGTTCAGCTCCGCGTAGGCGGCGGGCATGGCGCGGCTGAGCTGAGGCACCCGCCGAGTCATCGTCCCCGAGTGCCAGTGCTCGACCACGCGCCCGGTGCAAAGCCAGAAGTCGTATTCCGCGTCGGGGGACTCGGGCGGCGGGACGTAGGGCCGGAACCAGATCAGCGCTTTGTCGTCGTTGGTCTTGGAGTGATAGAACTGGATCCCCTTGCCCTTGGCGACGAAGGGGTCGTAGCCCTCCACGAAGCGCCAGCGCGTCTCGCGCCACTCGCCAGGCTTGGTCTCGACGACGGGCCACCGCAGTCCGCGGGCCTTGGCCAACTCGTCGTAGGGCGCCACGTTCTTGTGCTTCATGTGAGTGAAGGGGCGGTATTCCTCATAGAGTCGTCGATCGACGTTGACGTCGTAGTAGTGGTCCCAATCCCAGACCGGGACCTCCTTCCCCTCGGCGTCCTTGGTCTCGAAGATGAACTTGCCGTCCTTGCCCTTCATTCCCGCGTGACCGAGCTCCATCAAGCGATGCGCGACGGCAATGGTCTGCCAGCAGTCGTCCCGGGCCTCTCCGGGGGGCGTGACCATCTTGAACCACTGCTGGGTTCGTCGCTCCGAGTTGCCGAACACGCCGTTCTTCTCGACCCACATGGCAGAGGGCAGGATCAGGTCGGCCAGCTCCGTCGTCCGCGTCGGGTAGACGTCGCTCACGACGAGGAACTTGTCCTCGAGGCCCTGCTTCGCGCGGAAGAGCTTCTCCAAGTTGGGGAGGGTCTGCCCTGGGTTAGTGACCTGAACCCAGATCATGCCTATGTTCCCGCCCTTGTCGGTCGGCGTGCAGAAGCTCTCGAACATCTTGACGGTGTGATAGCCGGGCTTCTTGTTGATTCGCCCAGCGGGGACGTTCCAGAGCTCCTCGCACTGAGCCCGGTGCTTGTCGTTCATGACGACTCGTCCGCCGGGCAGCGCGTGGGCCAAGGTTCCGACCTCACGAACGGTTCCGCAGGCAGCGGGCTGACCCGTCAAGCTCTGAGGTCCGTCGCCGGGCTTGCCCCAGTGGCCGCTCAGGAGGTGGATCGCGTGGACGAGGTTGTTGATCGCCGTCCCCTGAGTGTGCTGGTTCATGCCCATGCACCACAGGCTCACGATCTTGAGCTTGGGGTCGCCGAAGAGATCGCCGAGGAGGCGCAGCTTCTCGACCGGGACGCCGGAGAGCTCGGCGACCTTCTCTGGCGTGTAGTCCTGGAGTGACTTCTTGTAGTCCTCGAAGCTGATCTCTTGGCCCCAGAGGTCCGGCTTCGGCTTGTCCCCGCGGAAGTTGCAGTGCTTGGCGACGAAGTCCTTGTCGTAGGTGTCGTTGGCCAAGAGCTGCTGAGCTATGCAGTTCGCGATGGCGAGGTCGGTCTGAGGCTTGAAGAACAAGACCTCGTCCGAGAGCTCCGAGGTCCGCGTGAAGCGAGTCGTGAGGTCGATCAGCTTGACGGTCTCGCCTCGCGAACGCCGATCCATGAGGCGGCTGAAGAGGATCGGGTGCATCTCGGCGGGGTTGTTGCCCCACAGGATCGTGACGTCGCAGGCCTCGAGGTCGTCGTAGCAGCTCGCGGGCTCGTCCACGCCGTAGGTGCTGAGGAAGCCTGTCACGGCCGAGGCCATACAGAGGCGCGCGTTGGGGTCGATGTGGTTGTTCCCCAAGCCAGCCTTCATGAACTTCTGAGCGGCGAACCCCTCAGGGATCGTCCATTGCCCTGAGCCGTAGAACGCGAATCGCTCGGGCGCCGCCATGATCTTGGAGGAGATGACCTCGATCGCCTCCTTCCAAGAGATCGCGACCAGCTTGCCGTCCTTGCGCAGCATGGGCGTGGTCAGGCGATCCTCGCCGTAGAGGATTCCGCCGACGTGGTAGCCCTTGACGCAGAGCAGGCCCTTGTTGACCTCAGCCTGGGGATCGCCAGCCACGGCCACGATCCGGTCGTCCTTGACGCCAACCTGGACGTGGCAGCCTGTCCCACAGAAGCGACAAGGAGCCTTGTTCCAGTCCACGCCCGGGATCTCAGGGGGACCGGGAGCGGTGGGCAGCTTCCGCGAGGCCGGATCTTGCCCGAGGGCGGTGCGTCCGGCGACGGCGGCGGTCGCCGCAGCGAGGGCGGAGACTTGGAGGAATTCGCGGCGATCCACAGAGATCTCCTAAGCGCCCGTGCGGGCGCGATTGAGGGTCGAAGCCTGGGAGGGCCAGGCACGGAGGCCCGGGAGGGGCCCAGGCAATGGGTCCGGAGGAAACACCACGCTCAGGACCTCGACGAAGTCGACTCCCGGGAGGTCGCTGACCCAGCGCCAGCAAGCCTTGTTCTCTCCCTCACTGGCGGTCTCGAGCGCTGCAGGCAAGAGGCGCTGAGTGGGCTCACCCACGAGGAAGGCCGGGTGGGCGGCGATCTCCTCTATGGCGCGAGCGCGGAGCTCTTGCTCGGGATTGAGATGCAGCACGATGGAAGAGACGGGCATGTGGGGACTCCTGCCAGGAGCAGCCGACTCAGCAATTGACGAGCCAGATCGAGCGACTCCTCGCCCGATCGCCTGCAGCCCCGATAAAAGTGGCATTTGCGGTGCCTATTTACTGTTTTGCCTCGCCCTTGCTGCGCCTCGACTTAGAGACTGCCTCACGATAGGAGTCACGTTCGTGTGACTCCTATCCACCGAAGACACATGAGTTGGGCGCCGGACCTTCACTTGCACATTCGCGGGCAGAAGCTCTCCTCCTTAAGCAGGTTCCCGACGCTCCGTGAAACCACGTCTCCTCATCATTCCGCTCGCCTCAGCGGCTCTGGCTGCCCTCCTCTTGTGGCCCGCCATAGCCCCCGCTGATCCGCCGACGCCGAGCCCCCCAGCGACGCCCGCCCCCAGTCGGCACCGAGTCGAGATCGCGACCCCCTCGGCACCGCAGGTCACGACCACGACCCCGGCTGGGAAGTCCATCCAGATCCAGTGCTCGGTCTGCCACTCCAGCCGCGAGCCGAACCCAACCAACACCGCCGCGAAGCTCGACGATTTCCACCAAGGCCTGAGCTTCGCTCACGGCACCGTCGGCTGTTTGTCCTGCCACGACGCTGGGGATTACGACCGTCTGCACTTGGCGGACGGCGCCCCGCTCCCCTTCGAGCGCACCATGGACCTCTGTGGCCAGTGCCACGGCCCGCAGCGACGCGACTACGAGCACGGCGCCCACGGCGGGATGAGCGGCCACTGGGACCTGACCCGCGGCGGACGGACCCGCAATCACTGCGTCGACTGCCATGACCCGCACGCCCCGGCCTATCCCAAGGTCCGCCCGGTGTTCGCCCCCGTTCAAGACAACCCAGGTAAACACTGATGCCCAAGACTCTCCCCGTCGTTAGCCGCCGCACAGCCATCAAGGCGGTCGGCGCGACGCTCGGCGCCGCGGCCTTCGCCCGCGCCGCGGCCCCGCTCATGGAGTGGACGGAAGACCTCAGCGTCGATCAGTTCGTTCAGGCCCACTACCGCGAGCTGAGCCCGGAGGGACTGGCCGAAGTCCTTCGACGACACGAAGCGGAGACCAAGGAAGACTACGGCGCCGAGGTCACGATCAGCGATCACCGCCCTCTCGAAGGGACCAAGTTCGGCTACGCCCTGAACCTCAGCATTTGCGTCGGCTGCCGACGCTGCGCCCAGGCCTGCCACGAAGAGAACAACCACGATCGCGCGACCCAGAACTCCTACATTCGGGTCCTCGAGATGCAGAAGGGCTCCCTCGACCTCGAGAAGGGGAACGCGCACTACGACCACCCCGTCCCCTCGGACGACACCTTCTACATGCCGATCCAGTGCCAGCAGTGTGACAACCCGCCCTGCGTCTCGGTGTGCCCGGTCGAGGCGACCTGGAAGGAGGACGACGGGATCGTCGTCGTGGACTACGACTGGTGCATTGGCTGCCGCTACTGCGAAGCCGCGTGCCCCTACCACGCTCGCCGCTTCAACTGGAAGAAGCCTGAGTTGCCCGCCGAGGACATTAACCCGAACCAGAGCTACCTCTCCAACCGAATTCGCCCCCAGGGCGCCATGGAGAAGTGCACCTTCTGCCTCCACCGGACGCGCGAGGGCCGCCTGCCGGCCTGCCTCGAGGCCTGCCCCACCGGCGCCCGGGTGTTCGGGAACCTCCTCGACCCCGACTCGGAGATCCGCTGGGTCCTCGAGAACAAGCGGGTGTTCGTCCTCAAGGAAGAGCTCGGAACCAAGCCCTCGTTCTTCTACTTCTTCGACAACTGAGACTCGGAGCCGACCGCGCCCATGACCCTCCCGGTCCCCGAAGCCCTCTCACCGCAGCCCCCAGATCCCACTGGTTCCGGGGGATCTGGGG
>Ga0316202_10000897_pt1 | contig 26820 bp, 24 predicted proteins | sample 3monrhotite_MG_FD_204934 | JGI IMG/M metagenome (GOLD analysis project Ga0316202, IMG submission 204934) | Microbial mat bacterial communities from mineral coupon in-situ incubated in ocean water Damariscotta River, Maine, United States -... | ecosystem: Environmental > Aquatic > Marine >... | reverse complement strand
CTGTATCAGGGAACAATGATGCTGTATGGCCGTCCTCTCCCATACCCAACAACACAAGATCAAACACCGGGCATCCCTTGGCATCCAACGGCAGTGTATCGTGAAGTAAGGTTTCATATTGAACCACGTTTTGTTCCACAGAAAGGTCCGCGGAAAACATGGCATGGACATGCTCAGGTAACAACGGCGCTACGGATAACAGCGTCTCCTCTGCCATGAGATAATTACTGTCCGGATGATCTTGCGGCACACAACGTTCATCGCCAAAATATATGTGTGTGTTATGCCAGCACGAGTCATCAATAGCCGACTGTTGCGCCAGCTTTTTATAAAAATTCCGAGGAGTACTGCCACCTGCCAGCACTACATGAAAGGCACCATGGTCAGCAATGGCAGCATGCGCAATCAACCCCCATTGTTTTTCAAGGGCCGCATAAAGCACCTCAATATTCTCAAAAATATGCCTGCTTCCGCTCACCGACATTGCCTCGTCCATCTAAAGAAACAACCATTGGAATTAATCAGCCGATACTACCGAAACAAATTGTTGTAGCGATAGCACTAAAAACTAATGCCCAGCGGGCGGTACTCTTCGACCACGAGAGGGACCGGGCTTTGGCGCAAAGGGCTGCACATATTGCAAGTAATACCCACGCGCCTGTTCTTTGAGAGATTCAAGCATTGCCACACCTTCTTCACCCTGTTCTTTCAGAGCTGTTTCAATCACCAGACGATTTTCAAATGCTGCCCGGTAACCTTGCGCCGCCGCCGCATGAAACCATAAATAGGCATGCTCAACATTCTGTGGAATACCGATGCCATTAGCATACATCACACCCAAATTGATTTGCGCCAGCCCCTGCCCCTGTTCCGCTGCCTTGTGATACCACTCAAAAGCTTTGGTCAGGTTTTTCTCAACCCCCTCACCATTGTCATACATGTGCGCCAGATAATACTGTGCATCAGATATTCCCTGCTCCGCAGCCTGCTGAAACCACCTGAAGCTGGCACCTATATCTTTTTCCACCCCTTTGCCAGTGCGGTACAACATGGCCAGATTGTATTGTGCCTCTGCATTCCCTGCCTCTGCCAAACGCGAAAACACCGTAAATGCCTCAGCATAATCCTTGTTATCTACGGCTGCGATTCCAGCATCTATTGGGGAATCACTCGCAGCATCAACTGAAGTGGCGGCATCCACTGCAAACACAGGAGAAACAATAAGCAGGCAGCCCAGTAAAAACCGGGCTGCACAATAACGTCGTAGAAAATACTGCATAAATAATATTCTTCCGTAGGTGATTAAACACCCACGTTAACGGTTCCACACAAAAATTCAAGAAAAACCTGGATTAAACGCCCACAGATTTCATCCATTTTTTCAGTAACTGATTTGGGGTGGGCGGTTTTATTCCACGAGGAAGCCTGGTACCGATGGCATCGCAGCGCACACGTATGGCTTTTCGAAAAGCACCCTCATAGCCATATTTGCGCACCGAAAAAGAAACATTGCGTTGTTTACCTTTTTCCATGAATCGCGCACTCCAGTGCACACGCAAACTACCGGCTTTATCTGCCATGGAAAGCGTTACACCAACCAAGCCGCTGGTGCTTCGACAATCCACACTATGCTCGCGGGTTTTGCGCAGATGTACCGGCACAATTTTGTTTTTCTTCACTACCTTATCGCGATGTGCCTGGGCCTCAAGCTTTGCTTTGGCCTTACTGCCATGTACACCATCAGAAAATAATTTTGATTCGACCGGTTTTGAATCTTTATAAACACGTACCCACCAGCCATGAGTGTTACCGTGATCCATGCGCGTTATGTAGGTCAAGCCAAGTTCTTTTGATCTTTTTTTTACGGTTTTTTTACTGGATTTTTTAATCGCCACTGCAAAGTTCCCCTATGCGCCGCCATGATTCCGCCAGCGGTTTCGTATGTAGTTATATGTAATTGAGGCTTGTTATTTTTCATCCACTGATTCACCGGCTTTTTCTATTTTTTTCCAATACGCGTCGCTGACCTTACAATCCAACAGTGCCATCGCGGCTACAGCCACGATGGAAACAATCACCAGGTAGTGCGTTATGCCAAGATCACCCACATTAAAATAGATATACGCCGAGCACGCCGCTAGCACCGAATAAATACCTAACCGTATCGGCACAATCCACGCTTTGGGTAAAGCACTGCTCTTTTCTTCCTTTTTTATATTCAACGTTCTGCAAGCCTCCAAATCTCAATTATTGCAGTAACGTTGTTAACAAAAGCCAGCATGACAGCCGCTGTGCTTTGAATAATAGAACATAAGTAACAAGGTGCAAGCACTTTAATGATCTTTTTACAGTTGGCCCTAATATGCTTTTAGTTAAGGGTAATCAACGTTAACTGATTTTGGCAAAGTGTAACATAGGTTATATTTCCAGGGTAAAAACACCATTTCACTTGCATATCTTTTCGTTCTCTGCTCAATCACAAAATTGTGATTTTCATCACGACAACAGTGTGCTGACAATCACACCACCCACTCGAGAACCACAATAGAATATGGATTATCAGCAATAGCACCGTAGCGGATAACTAAACCCACCGGCTAGGCAACCCTTATGAACAAGCAGCGCAACATCATTGATTTCACTCCTATCCGCCACGCGACCAACCCTGAGCCTGGCATAACCCTGCCTCAGTTAGTGATTTCTGCCCAACGCACCATCAAACATCAGTTGCGTCAATTATTGCCAACTTTTTTTTCCCGCATTGACGACAGCTTGTTTGCTATGGCCGACAAGGCGGAAAGCAATCAACAACAAACTTTGTATTTTGATGCCATGCGTGAAGTACGCCTGCAAAAAGATGCTATGCAAGACGCTTACTTTAAAGCCCTCACAGAAGCATTCCAGCACTCCTTACGCCACTCCGCATCACCAATAGAAACGGCCAGCTCACTAGACCAAATCGGGCTCGTGGAAGACGAACAACTGGAGGAATCGCTGGCTATCACCAATATGAGCAGCAGTGCGGAAAACCACTCCAAAGAAGCACTATTCGGACTAACCGCACGACTGGATTTCCTGATTGAAGATATTGAAATCACCAAAAACAATAATCCTCTACGCCCAGAAGTTTTGTTTAATGCGTTTACATCTGCCGTGAAACTCATGGATGCGGACATCAAGGTTCGTCTGGTGATATACAAACTGTTCGATAAATTTGTCGCACAAAAAATAGGGCCAATGTACGACAGCATTAACGCCGACCTGATCGCTTCCGGTGTATTACCACGCATTAAAAGCACCGTGCGTAAATCAGAAGATGACTACAGTAATCCTCACGCTGGCATCCCTACAAATGCGGCGCCACCTGAAAATGAAATGTTGTCAGAAGCAAGTACCTCTCAAAGCATGCCTGTATTTGACCCTAATCAACCGGAAGGCATGTTCAATTCATTGCAGCAACTCCTTTCCATGACCCGTACAGCTCCAGTTGCCGGTGGCATATCGGGCAATACTATTGGAGGCTCTGTAACAACAGGAGTAACAACCGAAGGCGTTGCGGACAGTACAGGTATAGCACCTGCCACTGGAAGTGAAATCACTAACAACAATACCGGTGCGGTGACCTACCCCTCTCAACAAGTATTAACCGCACTCAACCAAATCCAGGTCTCTGGTGATTCAATATTGCAACAGTCGCAACAACCCAGTGCCAATATTATTAAATCCACAGTGATCGAAAGCATTGCCGCCACCCAAGCTGGTAAAAGTAAAGAAATCGCCCAGGCTGATACTGATGCTATCGATATAGTCAGCATGCTGTTTGATTTCATCCTTGATGACCCCAGTCTGCCAGATAATCTCAAGGCACAAATTGCCCGCTTGCAAATTCCCCTGCTCAAGGTCGCCATTATCGACAAAGATTTTTTTGCCAAGAAGACACATCCAGCCCGGCAATTATTAAACGAACTGGCTTACGCTGGTAGTGGTCTGGAAGAAATGGACCCGGAGGAAGATGCGCTCTTTCAGATGGTCAGTTATGTTGTCGATTCCATCCTCTCAGAGTTTGAAGAAAACACCGAAATTTTTTCCACTCTGCACGATGAGTTTGTAGATTTCGTCGAAAAAGAACGTGAATCCAACAAGCTGGCAGGCGAAATGCTAGAAAATGCCAAAGACCTTATCGCCAGCGAAATCCAACGTCGCGTCACCGACAACTGTGTCCCACCATTGGTCAGCATTATTTTAATCGATGCCTGGAAAGATGTACTCACCCATCTTTATTTGCGTGACGGTGATGAAGGCACCGGCTGGAACACTGCGCTACAGGTAGCCGATGACCTAATCTGGAGTGTGCAACCCAAGCTATCAGTAAGTGAACGCCAGCGTCTTATCAAAATCATTCCTCGGGTACTCAATGGCCTGCGTGATGGCCTGACCCTGATTCAATTTGACCACGAAGCTACTGAGCAATTGTTTTCTGGCCTCGAAGCCCTGCACCTAGCCAGCCTGCGTGGTGGGCTGAACGAACAAACTCCAGAGGACAAACAAACCACACCAGCACCTGCTAATCTCAATGACGATGATTTTGGTATCGACATGTCCACCCTGCCTGAAAGCGACAGCACAAACACCACGCAAAACGGCAAAGACAGTTTTATCGAAGAGATCATTCTCGCCTCAACACAACCTCTGCCCTGGGATAACAACAGCCTCAATGCCAGCCAGTACGCTGAAGAAATTAAAGACATGGCACTAGGTACCTGGGTGGAATTCATCGATGCTGAAACCAAAACTTCCAGCCGTGGCAAACTGGCCTGGAAATGCGACTTCACCGGTGAATACACCTTCGTGGATCGCAAATATAAGGTGGTCGCCGATCTCTCTAACCGCAAACTCATCGAAGGATTTGAATCGGGCCATGCCAGCTTTGTGGATGATGTACCACTATTCGATCGGGCGCTGGACTCAGTTATTGGCGGTATTAAACGCGCACTGAACAGTAAAAACTCTGCCGAAGATCCCATCCCACACTAAATTTGCTTTAAACATATCAGTGCGTAGGTTGGGGTGAATGTTTTTTTGTGAACCCCAACATGCCTGAGCAACAAGCCTCCTCCAAAACCCTGTTCAAGCCACCACAAACACATTCATTTCAATTTTCAAAGCCAAAACAATACTCATGCTCTGTGCTATGAACATGTTGGGGTTCGTGCCTCACCCCAACCTACCGGGTTACATTCTCTGTTTCAGTCGAAAAACCCAAGCCAATTCAGTACCACTAATGCGACCCCTCCTGTCCCAGACAACACAAACAGCACATAAAACATGCGCGCCAATACTCGGTCAAACACTGTCGTATACCTGTACAATGAGTCAGGGTCTGCTTCAATCCCCATAGAGCTATGTCGAATTTTTTGTGCGACGGACTTTGGCAAAGTTAACGCTTGAGCCACATTGAGAATATCCCAACCACTTATGAACTCAACACCTAATGCTTGTTTCGTTTCCGGGTTTTTTCTAAGCTTGCGCACAGTAATTTGTCCAAATAATACAAAAAACACCATTACCATAAACACAAAAGCAATTAAGATACTTACAAGCATAGCCCTGGGACTCATAGAGAACCTATCCAGCTCATGATGGAGTCATATGTATCTCCAGCATCCTCCTTAACTATGCTATTCATTCCCATAGAAACAGCAGCCGCAGTAACAATAAGACCGACCCAACCAACTGGTGTCGCAACAGTTAAAAACACCAATGCTGCAGCACCTGCCTTTACAACAAGCCCACCCACCACTGCACTCACCGCAAAACTACTCGACTCAACAAACAACTCCCGTTCCCAGTCACCATCGGCTTTGTATGTGGTCTGTACATTACCAATACGGCTGGCAAAATCGATGGCCACCACGCCTGTGCCCAATGCTTTGCCATATTTGCTGAACCGGGCCAGTTTTCCCGCCTGGAGTGTGGAAACCAGTTCCAGTTTTTTAATGCTGCGACTGCTGCGGGCGATATTCAGGGCACGGGTACGATTGAGCAAGGGCGTACCTTTGCGTGAGGCTCTTTGCAATCCGGCAGTCATGCTTAATTCACGCTGAAAGTGTTTTTGCATGTCTTCGAAGGCGGCGCTGACCGCTACGCCTGCGGAGGCTTTTGTGGCACCGGCGGTTCCCTTGCCTTGTGTGACATTTCGATAGGCCAGCAGGGTATTCTGATAACGCTGTACCGCAAGCACAAACTTATCGCCACGAGCGGCGTGCACGGTGCTGGTTGCCCCTGTCAGGGCAGAGGTGGTGTCGTGCAGTTTTACCATGGAGTCGCTGACCCCCACGATATGATCTTCTCCCAGCGCGGAAGAAAGTGCATGAATGTTTTGTGGGCAGTTGTTATTACGAAGGGCACGGAGAATCAGCTCTTCATTGTATGTGGTCTGGCCGACGGTGTAGGGCTTATAGGGCAACATGACACCGTTTGACCCGCTGCATTGCATTTCGTCAAGAGGTTTACCACACATTTGTTTGAATTGGGGCTTGTTCCAGGTTCGACTGCTGATGAGTATTTCTGCCATTTCGATTTTGCACCTTGTAGCATTATTGATGACTTGTGAAAATATTCTGACTGACTCTGCCGGGCAACAAAATAATTGCAGGGTGTTTTACCCAAAGAAAAAAATGCATTTTTCAGTAAGAATTTTCCACGGTCTTGGCACCACCAAACCAAGCCAGTTTTTTATGTAGTGCCACCACTTCACCAACAATAATCAGTGTCGGTGGTTTGATGGTGGTGTTATCAAGTAATCCGGGCATGCTACCCAGCGTACCCATTAATACCCTTTGCTCGCGTGTGGTGGCCTTTTGCACCAGCGCTATGGGCATATCCACCGACAGGCCGTGCGCCACCAATTCTTCGCACAAGGTTTTTACGCCTAGCAAACCCATATACACCACCAGAGTTTGATGGGGCTGCGCCAACGCGGACCAGTTGAGGTTCATGCTACCGTCTTTCAAGTGACCTGTGACAAAGGTGACAGATTGCGCATAGTCACGATGAGTCAACGGAATACCGGCATAAGAGGCCGCACCTGCTGCTGCTGTTATACCCGGTACAATCTGAAAACGCACACCTTCCTGCATCAAGGTTTCAATCTCTTCACCTCCACGACCAAAGATAAACGGGTCACCTCCTTTCAGGCGCAACACACGTTTACCTTTTTTAGCAATGCGGGCTAACAATAAGTTGATGTCTTCCTGCGGCAGTGTATGTTGGTCGCGTTTTTTGCCCACATAGATCAAGTCAGCATCACGACGTGCCATATCAAGAATTTCAGCAGATACCAAGCGGTCATAAACAATCACATCGGCCTGCTGCAATAAACGCAGCGCACGAAAAGTCAGTAAGTCAGGATCACCCGGCCCGGCACCCACCAAATAAACTTCACCTCGATCTTCTGCAACCTGGGCGACATCTACAGCAATGTGCATAGCCTCGCGTGCCGCTTCTTCCTTACCGGCAAAGATCAGTTCAGCAATGGACCCTTGCGCCACATCTTCCCAAAAACGCCGACGCTTTCCTTCATCAGTGAGTTTGTTTTTTACTTTGCCACGAAATTCATTCATCAGTGCCGCCAGGCGACCGTAAGCAGAAGGAATCAATGTTTCCAGACGTGCACGTAACAGTCGCGCCAAAACTGGTGAAGCTCCACCAGTGGATACCGCCACTTGCACAGGGGAACGATCAATAATCGACGGCACGATAAAACTGCTCAGTTTGGGCTGGTCCACCACGTTAACCGGGATGCAATTGACATGCGCTAAATCAGAAACGTGTTTATTCACGGTGTGGTCATCGGTACCCGCAACGATCAATACGCAAGCCTCAATGTCTGCATCTTCGAAAGTACGCGCTACATGAGAAATTTCATTGTTGGCAACACGATTATGTAGACTCTCACACAGCTTTGGCGACACCACCGTTATTTCGGCACCAGCGCGAAACAACAACGATACTTTGCGGGCAGCCACATCCCCTCCTCCTACCACCAGACAACGTTTGCCATGAAGATCAAAAAAGACGGGGAAATATTGCATGTAAACCCTTTTACGATTTTCAGTAGGATGGGCATTGTGCTCACCCATTATTTTTATCCAGACAATTCAAGTAGGCTGGTTACACAACGGAAATGATTTCCACATCACCCATATATGGCCGTAATACTTCCGGTACAGTAATGCTGCCATCCGCATTTTGATAATTCTCCATGACGGCCACCAAAGCCCGGCCCACCGCTAAACCAGAACCATTTACCGTATGCACCAATACCGGCTTGCCGCCATCCGCAGGTCGATAACGTGCCAACATACGCCGTGCCTGGAAATCTTCAACATTGGAACAAGAGGATATTTCACGGTAGGTATTCTGCGCCGGTAACCAGACTTCCAGATCATAAGTCTTGGCACTGGAAAAACCCATATCCCCAGAGCATAGAGTCATTACCCGATAGGGCAGGTTGAGTGCTTGCAGAATTTTTTCCGCGTGGCCGGTGAGTGCTTCGAGAGCATCATAAGAATCTTCGGGGCGCACTATCTGTACCAGCTCCACTTTCTCAAACTGATGCTGGCGAATCAGACCACGAGTATCCTTTCCATAGGCTCCGGCCTCACTGCGAAAACACGGCGTGTGAGCCGTAAATTTACGTGGCATGTAACTATCATCAATGATGACATCACGTACAATATTAGTCAGTGGCACCTCGGCGGTAGGAATCAGGTAATAACCATCATCGCCCATCTGAAATAAATCCTCCGCAAACTTAGGCAGCTGTCCGGTACCTTGTAAACTTTCGGCATTCACTAAATAGGGTACATAAGTTTCCGTGTAGCCATGGTCACCCGTGTGGGTGTCTAACATAAACTGAATGAGAGCACGTTGCATACGTGCCAGCGAACCACTCAAAACACTGAAACGACTACCGGCAATTTTTGCCGCTGTTTCAAAGTCCATACCCGCAAGTTTTTCACCAAGCTCAACATGGTCACATGGCTCAAAAGAAAAAGCACGAGGCTCACCCCAGCGACGCATTTCCTGATTATCATTTTCATCAATACCAATGGGCACACTATCGTGCGGAAGATTAGGCACCCCCATGAGAATGCTGTCTAATTCCTGTTGCACTTCACGTAACTCAGCTTCGCTATCGTTAAGCTTGTCACCCATATCTGCCACTGCTGCCAGTAGAGGCGCAGTATTTTCACCATTGGCCTTGGCTTTGCCAATAGCTTTGGCGCTATTATTACGTAATCGTTGCAAGTCCTGCGTACGAACTTGCAGTTCTTTGCGTTGCTCTTCTAATGTCGCAAGCTTTTCCACATCCAGGGTAAAACCTCGATTGGCCAGTTTTTTTGCCACCATATCCAACTCGGTGCGTATTAATTTGGGGTCCAGCATAATATTTCCTGTTTTTGTTTTCTTAAATTTTTAAAGTGGTCAATTTATCGTTATGCTTTGTTTTTTGCGACATTCAGTGTCGCAGGCCAACTCACAATGTGCCCCGGCTTCACCATCTGATAAAGATAGTCGATTATTTCGCTGGCCTTGCCTGGCTCGTCAAAAAACTCGATCACCACTGGAAGGTCCAGCGATAAATCCATTAATGACGAAGAATGAATGGTCCCCGATTCACCGAATCCGGCGATACCACGAAACACGGTTACGCCACGCACCTTGCCCCAGTCATTGAGTCGTTTGAGCAACGTTTGTAAATGTGCTTCAGCTTCGGTGAGATAAACACGCACTACAGTCACTTCGATGCTCGTCATTTCAACATCAGTCATACCGATCTCCCCATCAACATACCCACCCAGGCAGCACCGAGACACAACACCACACTGAGCAACACATTCAATAACGCTCTGACAAGCTCACCTTCTTCTATCAAATTAAGTGTCTCGATAGAGAATGTGGAAAAAGTAGTAAAAGCACCCAACAAACCCACCAACAATGCCGCTCGCCAATGTGCTCCCAAAACCAGTTTATCTATCAGCAATACATATAACAGCCCCATCAACAGGGAGCCTAGTACGTTGACCGCCAATGTCCCGTAAGGAAAAGTACGTCCCACTAAGCTATAAATACCGTTAGACATCCAGAAGCGCAGCAATGCTCCAACGGCACCACCTGCTGCAATTGCTAGCACCTGCATAAGTGCAAAATTCCCTGTATATCAATGTTTGATTTCATTCGTCTGATGTAGCCCGATTTAACTTGCGTAAATAACTCAGACGCTCACCAATTTTTATTTCCAGTCCGCGTTCCACTGGATGATAGTATAGCCGCTCCCCTAAAGCCTCCGGGAAGTATTTCTCACCTGCGGCAAAACCATCGGTCTCGTCATGGGCGTAACGATATTCCTTGCCGTAATCCAACTCTTTCATCAATTTTGTCGGCGCATTACGCAGGTGCAATGGCACTTCCTGTGAACCTTCATTGTGAGCATCACGCATGGCCGTATTGAAGGCCGCATATACGGCGTTGCTCTTGGGAGCACAGGCGAGATACACCACAGCCTGTGCCAGTGCCAGCTCACCCTCGGGACTGCCCAAACGCTCCTGCGTTTCCCAGGCGTTGAGCGCCAGTTGCAAGCCACGCGGATCGGCATTGCCAATGTCCTCCGAAGCCATACGCACAATGCGGCGTGCAACATATAAAGGGTCACAACCGCCATCCAGCATGCGGGTCATCCAATATAAGGCAGCATCAGGATTGGAGCCGCGCACCGATTTGTGCATCGCGGAAATCTGATCGTAAAAAGCCTCACCACCTTTATCGAAACGCCGCAAGCCACCGGCCAGCACATCGGTTAACAGCGTTTCAGTGATACGTTCTTCACCTTGTTCATCGGGCTCGGCCAGGTCAGAGGCAATCTCCAGCAAATTGAGGGCACGCCGTGCGTCACCATCAGCGGCTTGTGCCAGCAAGTCGCGCATCGCATCATCCATCTGCAAACGGCATTCACCCAGGCCGCGCTCAGCATCTGCCAAGGCACGATCAACCACATCACGAATTTCTTCAACACTCAAGGATTTGAGCACATACACCCGCGCCCGCGACAGCAACGCATTGTTTAATTCAAACGAGGGGTTTTCCGTGGTAGCACCGATAAAAGTGACCGTACCATCTTCCACAAAAGGTAAAAAGGCATCCTGCTGGGATTTGTTAAAACGATGCACTTCGTCCACAAACAACACCGTGGCCCGGCCTTGCTCGTTGCGCAAACGTTGCGCCATGTCAATGGCGGCACGGATATCTTTCACACCCGAAAGCACCGCCGAGAGACTGATAAATTCTGCTGCCGCACGCCGTGCAATCATCCGTGCCAGTGTGGTTTTTCCGGTACCCGGTGGCCCCCAAAATACCATGGAGTGCAATTTGTCTTGCTCGATGGCCAGACGTAGAGGTTTACCCTCGGCCAACAGATGTGATTGTCCGCAGTACTCCAATAACTCACGCGGGCGCATACGATCAGCCAGCGGGTGGCCCAATAGATCATCGGATTGGGAAAAAAGATCGTGCATGGGTAACTGGAAATGGGAAGTTAAAAAACGGGATGTTGCACATTCCCTTTCTTATCTTTCTCCTGTCTTCCCGCCGATAACATCAACGCCTTGAGCCGGCACAAACACAAAAGTATCTACCGGCAATTTTATCCCGATCTCAACATTGCTAAAAACCAGTTTCGTAACTTGTTCAAAACCATCCACCAGTTCCATACTGCGCAGGTGCTGTTGATCAAAGCCAAGTTTCACGGTAGTAAAGCCCGTATCCGCTTGTCTGGGTAATAACTGCACCCATAGTAAACTATCACCTTTGTCTGGCAGCTCCTTGATATCAAAACGTTGCCCCACCTCGCCATCACCACTCAACAATAATGCCGGAGTATCGCCCAACGCCTTATCCAGCGGCTTGACAATGACCTGTTCCAAGTCCACGTCATAAATCCACAGCTGCTTGCCATCGGCAATAATTTGCTGTTCATAAGGCAAATGGTAATCCCAGCGAAATTTACCCGGACGCTGCATCAACAACGTACCACGTGATTCCTCTGGCTGAACAAAGGCTGCACCCTGCACTGTCTGCACAAAATCGGCACGCATAGCACCCTTTTTAGCAAAAAAATCATTGAGGCGATCCGTAGCCGGGCCAGCGAACAACGGCGCGACACACAACGATAGAAAAAATAACACGGCGCTCGTTACAAAGGGCTTTAAAAACAATAAAACTCTTTTGTCTTTATTACATAAAATCATTTCAAATTTTCCAGGTCAGCAAGATCCTGATATCGGCCAACGGCTTCTTTATTTTTCTTAAAATTATCCAGATCAATGAAATCAATTTCAGTTCCCTGAACAGTAATGTGCACCTTGGAAGCGTAACATTTTTCAAACTCAAGCCCGGTTACGCTAGTCAGTAAATCTATACGACTTGGCGGTTGGCCAAGCTGCACCACATAACCTGGGTTTAAAAAGTCTTCTTCACTAAGTTCAAGAGATGAAAAACCGAAGTCATACAATGTTTGCATAACGCGTTCTGCATTTATTTTGTCAACCCACAGCCAAAAATCAATATCTTTTGTGTACCGGGGATGTCCGTGAAACGCTAAAGCATACCCACCAACAACCAAATATTTAACTTTATGTTTGTTTAATAACCCGATAAACTCTTTGAAATCCTGATTGATCATAAAATTTCCAGTTGTTGTATTCGCTTCTTATTGATTCCAAAGCGGCAAGCCTTGCATCAGCAGGTTGATTTATCCAATAGCTATAATCCGTTTTTTCCTCTGTTAATTTAACTTTTTTGACCATTGATTTATCAAGTATTGGCATCTTCATTATTGTCCGTTGTGTAGTTTGCCCATTATATACCCGTGACGTTATGGATTTAGGCTTTATTACACGCCCTCTTCAATCCGCAGGTGGTGGTGGCGCAATCACTTCGCGTGAACCATTTGTTTGCACTGGCCCCACGACACCCGTGCGTTCCATTTCTTCCACCATGCGCGCGGCACGGTTGTAGCCAATGCGCAAACGACGTTGCACACCGGAGATAGAAGCCTTGCGGGTTTCGGTGACGATGCGTACCGCTTCATCGTAAAGAGCATCCAGTTCGGTATCATCATCATCTTCGCCCGGCATACCCCCCATGTCAGTACCAACAGCAGGGCCTTCCAATACTTCATCGATGTATTGCGGTTCACCCCGGCTTCGCCAGTCAGCCACTACACGATGTACTTCGGCATCCGACACAAACGCACCATGCACACGAGTAGGAATGCTGATGCCCGGCGGCAGGTAAAGCATGTCACCATGACCCAGCAATTGCTCGGCACCACCTTGATCAAGAATAGTGCGTGAGTCCACTTTGGCCGATACCTGAAAAGCCATACGCGTGGGAATATTAGCCTTGATCAACCCGGTGAGCACATCCACTGAAGGCCGCTGCGTAGCCAGAATTAGATGCATGCTGGCAGCACGGGCTTTTTGTGCGAGACGGGCAATCAATTCTTCCACTTTTTTACCAACAGTCATCATCATGTCAGCCAGCTCATCCACCACCACCACGATTTGCGGCATGGTTTCCAGGAATTTTTCGTCGCCTTCCATGATGGGTTTGAAAAAAGGATCTTTAAGCGGTTCGCCAGCTTCGATAGCATCCTTCACCTTACGATTGAAACCGGCCACGTTACGCACACCCATATGTGACATGAGTTTGTAACGTCGCTCCATTTCCGCCACGCACCAACGCAGCGCATTGGCCGCTTCTTTCATATCAGTGACCACGGGTGCCAACAGATGTGGGATACCTTCGTACACTGATAACTCCAACATCTTCGGATCAATCATGATCATGCGCACTTCACTGGGCGTGGCGTTATACAACACACTCAGCACCATGGCGTTAAGCCCCACAGACTTACCGGAACCCGTGGTGCCTGCCACTAATAAGTGAGGCATTCTGGCCAGATCAGCCACCACAGCATTACCGGAAATGTCCACACCCAGCGCTAGAGACAGCGGTGAATTCGACTTTTCGTATTTCTCGGATTTGATGATTTCAGACAAGCGCACCATTTCGCGATGTTCGTTAGGCAGCTCCAGACCGATAGTGGATTTACCAGGAATCACCTCTACCACACGCACACTGATGGCCGATAATGAGCGCGCCAGATCCTTAGCCAGATTGCTGATTTTACTCACCTTAAGGCCCGGCGCGAGATCCAGCTCGTAACGTGTCACTACCGGACCGGGATGCACTTCCACCACTTGAGCTTCCACACCAAAATCCGCTAGCTTCATTTCCACTTTCCGGGAAATGGCCTCTAGCGCCGAAGCAGACACATCAACCTTACGTGCCTCAGCCGGGTCCAGTAGTGATAACGCAGGCAACCCTCCCTCCACGGGCATATCAAACAACGGCACCTGTCGCTCTTTTTCTTCTCGCACCGACACCTTAGCCAGTGGCTGAACCACCGGCTCAATACGTAACGGTTTACGTATAGCCACTTTGCTTTTATCGATTTTGATGGAAGCTTCACGTTTTTGGCGCGCACGGCGACCGGCAATTTCATCGCGCAAATTGAGGAATCCCGCACGCAGACGCGCGATGCTGCTCAGCGTCGTACGTCCGGTAACATCCATCAGCCACAACCATGACAAACTGGTGAGCAGAGTCACCCCCGTGAGAAACAATGCCAACAGGAACAGAGTACCGCCCAAAGGATTAACAACACTCACCAATCCTGAGCCCACCACATCACCCAACACTCCGCCAGGACCCACCGGCAAATGCACAAAACCGGCAAAATGCAGCTCAGCCAACCCCGTGCCTGCACCCAAAGTCAGGAAAAACCCGGCTATGCGCAGTGCGCCATGACGCAGGTCAAACGCCATTTCCGGCTGTTTTCGCCCCGTGAACAACAACCAGCCCAGATAAGCCACACCGACCGGTACCAGATAAGCAAGATAACCAAACAAAAAGAGGAAGATATCAGCGAACCATGCGCCCAGCACGCCACCGGCATTGGCGATAGTCGTACTCGTTTCACTGTGCGACCAGCCAGGGTCCTGCACATTATAGGTCCCGAGCGAAGCCAGTAAATACAAGGCCATGGTGCCGAAAATGATCAGCGCACCTTCGCGCAGGCCACGAATCATATGCGCAGCAAGGGGCGTACTGTTTTTCTGTTTACTCTTTGAAATCGATGTTTTTACGTGTGCCACGGTCGCCATCCAGTGGGTGAATCTGGGAAGCGTCATATTACCCTAAAAATCAATCCGTTAAACCTACTGCCTGCAAACACCTAACTCACAGACTCTAAAGCGTTTTTTAGGGCACCCCCTAATTCAAAGCCACCGGCTGCAGCGCTGGATGCACTATTTCTCCGTTCTGTACATTGATACCACGTGCCAGTGCCGAGTCTTGCTGCCAATCCTCCCTCGCCAAACGGGAAACGTAAGGCGTTAATACCGCCGACAACGCCTGTGACGCTGTGCGCGGCACCGCACCGGGCATATTGGTGACACCAAAATGAATGACCCCATCCACCATAAAGGTAGGATTAGTGTAATCCGTGGGTCGTGTGGTCTCGATGCAACCACCCTGGTCCACAGAAATATCGATAATCACACTGCCCTCACGCATCCCGGCCACCGTATCAGCATCCACCAGATGTGGCGCACGCTCACCCGTCACCAGCACTGCACCAATCAGCAAATCGGCATTCAACGCCGCCTCGCGTAATGCGTCAGGATAAGGATGCAACCCCGTCACGTTGTTGCCCAACGCACGCATCTGCGCCAGCTTGTCACGATTGAGATCAAACACCGTCACCTCCGCACCCATGGCCGCCGCCAGCAACGCCGCATTACCCCCCGCCACTCCCGCGCCCACCACCACCACACTGCCACGCTCCGCCGCAGGCACACCACCCAGTAAAATACCACGACCGCCTTGCGGTTGATGCAACAGATGCGTACCCACCTGCACCGCCACCCGCCCGGCAATATCACTCATGGGCGCCAGCAAAGGTAATTGATGATCATCAGTTTCCACCGTTTCAAAAGCCACAGCAGTGGACCCGCTTTTTTGCAAACCCCGCATCAACTCCGGCTCGGCGGCAAGATGCAAATACGAAAACAACAGTTGTCCCTCGCACAACATTGCCACCTCTTCCTGCTGTGGCTCTTTCACTTTGACAACCATCTCCGCCTGACCATAAACCGCAGCAGCATCCTCCACCAACACCACTCCCACTGCCCGATAAGCATCGTCAGAATAACCGCTCAGCACACCGGCACTCTGTTCCACCAACACCTTATGGCCTTGCATCACCAACTGCCCAGCCGCTGCCGGAATCAGCCCGACACGACCCTCCAACATTCTGATTTCACGAGGTACACCAATAATCATAATGAGTATGTCCGTTACGTTGTTAATTAAAATGTGAATTAAAATTTATATCAAAGATATACCCGCAGCGTTTGAAATTTAGGTCTAAATCCCAAACGCCACGGATATATTTCATCGCACGTTATCACCAGCAGCATCAACGAAACACCAGCATGCACCAAACGGATAATCATCACCACGCATATTGCTGCTCAGCAACGTCATAGAAAAAATAGATAAACAGATAAACAGATAGACCGTCAAATTTTTATTCTACTGACCGATAACGGTAGCTCGATGACATGGCCATTAAAATTTCCTAATAATTTTTTGTCGCCATATAACCATTAACATTAAGAGGGCATCATGAAACAGTATTTCAGCCGCATGCTAAACGGACTTATCGGGCTTGTTCTTGCCCTGCAGGTACTGTACCCAGTTTACGATGCATCAGCGACAACGGCTTCTGCCCAGGATGTCCATGAGCTTGCCGATATCTGCATGTATTCCCAACGCATACTAAAAGATTACGCATTAATCGGCATGGGCGTCACCTATCACGACCCAGCTGCCGACCTGATAAAGAATGCAAAAATCATCAACAAATATATTGCTGACCTGAAAAGCCATCACCTCAAAAAAACACTGGATGACGAAATTCGTAACATTGAAACCCTTTGGAAAGAAATTGAGCCAAAATTGCTGGCAAAACCCAGTAAAAAGCACATGGCCCAACTGCGTAAAAAAGTGGAAATACTTACCCATCGCTGCGAAGCACTCGCGAGAGACTTAGCCAAAGATTCCAAAATCGAAGGTGAACATAATATGGTATTGATTGCCGAGTTAGGTATGGAATCCCAGCGACTGGCAGCACTTTACATGATGAAGGCCTGGGGTATTCCCATCAACAATTATTACGAAGAAGTCCAAAAAATAGTGGATGAATACGAAGAAATTTATCACGAGTTAATGAAAGCAGACGACAAATTCGTTTCCCCCGAAATCAAAGCCAAATTGAAATCTACCGAAAAAAACTTCCTGGTATTCGAGTTTATGGCTACAAGTGAATCCGGTCGGTTTGTACCGACCATGGCCGAAAAAAATGCGAGCAAAATATTTCATGAAATTCGCACAATATTGAAACTGGAACAGGAGCTGATTGAATGAACACACAAACATTATTTACGCTGAAAGGATTTTTATTCGCAATTATTTTCCTGTTTTTCTCAAACCAGTCCGTGGCCGACATCCGCAGCCTGCAACAATTGGAAGCCGCAGAAGATATTGAAATGGCCAGCCAGCAAATTACTAAAGCCTATTTTTATTTGCATCAGGAAATCCGTGTCGAGCAATCTGAGCACGACATGGAAAACGGGCTGACCTCAATAGAGAAAAATATCAATATTCTCAATAAGATCAACGACAAAAAGCAATTACGCATGGTGAAATTCATGTCCTTTACTCTAGATGAAATCAAAAAAACTATCTCCCAGCCCTACACCAATGAGCGCGGTGCATTGATGCTGGATTACAGTGAAACGTTACTGGAAGGTGCAGAATCGTTAACTAAAAAATACACTCATAAAAACGATAAAAAAGAAGAAATGCTCATTACCACCAAAAAAATGAATTTTCTTCTGGAACGAGCAACAAAATATTACATCGCCTTTAAAGATGGGTTTTCCGATCACAACAATGTCAAACAATTGGAAAAGGCCATCAAGGAATTTGAGGCTCACTTAAAAAAAATCCAAGCCTATAAATACCCTGGCGAATCTCAAAGAGCGGCCAACAAACTCTCTGAATATTGGCCCATTGCCAAAGAATTTTATCTTGGCGTTGAAAAAAATGATCTTCCTTTGATTGTGTCGGTAACCACCAGGCACTTGGAAAAATCCCTGGCCACACTGGAGCACTATCACCACGATTTGGCTGGAGGTAAATAGCAACAAATACGAACGCTGTAGAAATCAAATAACCTCCTGATGGGAAAGAATTAGTGGCGTTCTGAACATCCTGCCCACTGTCGTGAAACAGTCGGGCAGAGTGAACGCCGAACAGGAAGATTGTTACATATATGTTCCTTAGTTCACATTTAAAGGTACAGGGTCACTACCTGCCTCAAAATTTGGGTTTATGTCTTTTACCATCACGGTGCCAGCGTCAGTACCATCACTTTTCCAAAGTTCCCTACCATGAACACCGTCATCCGCATTGAAGTAAAGCGTGTTGCCCACGGCTGTGAGGTTATCGGGGAAAGCACTGAATGGTCCCGGCCTGATGTCTTTTACCAGCACGGTGCCAGTGGCAGTGCCATCGCTCCTCCATAGTTCTCGACCATTGCCATTACCATAAACACTGAAGTAGAGCGTGTTGCTCACGGCCGTGAAGTGGCTGAAGGAAGCATCGGCTGATCCAGACCGGATGTCTTTCACCAGCACTGTGCCAGCAGCGGTGCCATCGCTTTTCCAGAGCTCTCTACCATGAACACCGTCATACGCATTGAAGTAAAGTGTGCTACCCACAGCCATGAGGTTGTCGGGGAAAGATCCGGATGACCCAGACCGAATGTCTTTAACCATCACAGTACCAGTGGCGGTGCCATCACTCTTCCACAACTCTCTACCATTAGTACCGTCATCAGCACGGAAGTAGAGCGTGTCGCCCACGGCCGTGAGATCGCTGAGGGAAGATCCGGACGACCCAGACCAGATGTCTTTCACCATCACGGTACCAGCGGCAGTACCATCACTCTTCCACAGTTCGCGGCCATTAATTCGATCATCAGCATGGAAGTAGAGTCTGCTATCCACAGCCGTGAGATTGAATGAGTTACTTGAGTTCGCACCAAAATTGATGTCTTTTACCTGCACGGTGCCAGCGGCAGTACCATCACTCTTCCAAAGCTCCTCACCTGTCACCCCATCATCGGCTATGAAGTAGAGTATATTATCCACAGCCGTGAAGTTGTCAGGGGAAGCACTGGATGCCCCAGACTGGATATCTTTCACCAACACAGTGCCAGCGGCAGTACCATCACTCTTCCACAGCTCCCGACCATTGATATGGTCATCAGCGCTGAAATAGAGCGTACTGCCTATAACAGTAAGGGTGTTGGAAGCAATGTCGATATTTTTCACTAATACTGTACCGATAGTTGTACCATCACTTCGCCATAACGCATGATTTCCACGGGTTCCGTCATCGGCTATGAAGTAACTTGTTCCGCCGATCGTTATTACTTCGACAGGAGTCGAATCACCCCCAACTTTGCCTATGTCCGCAAGCAACCAAGTGCCGTTAGCCGTGCCATCACTGCGCCACAGTTCTCTACCATTTGTACCGTCATAAGCCGCAAAATAGACAACACCACCGATGCCACTGAAGCTCCCTGGAGAACTGTTTCCCTCTCCGGGGTTGATGTCATAAACTAATACTGTTCCGGCATCGGTGCCATCGCTTTTCCATAGCTCTCTACCATTGGTACCATCATAAGCACTGAAATAGAGTATGTTGCCCACGGCTGTGAAACTGCCGGGGGAAGCAGCGAGTGATCCGGGGCGGATATCTTTTACCAGCACAGTACCAGCGTCAGTACCATCACTCTTCCACAGTTCCCTGCCATGAACACCGTCATTCACAATAAACAACCCCGCAGCAAGCTATCTCGCTGCGCTCGACTTTCGCTACGCGAAAGCGGGGTATTACACTGCCAGTTCAAACGCTTAGGCGTTTGAACAAAAAACTTACGCAGCAAGCTGCGGGGAATTCAACCCAAAGGGATTAAAGGCAAGTTGAGTAGTTACTGTACATTCTGAAAATCAGATTAGTGACGAGTAGTTACTCTCGACAACACGTGGTTCTGAATATTGGCCCATTACCTATGAAAAACAAAGTCCAATTCCAAAAAGGCTATCGTTTATTGCAATTCATGAAGGGCTATGGAACAGAGGGAAAATAATGATCTGGTTTCTTGCGACTCACCTACTGACACTGGCTAAAACAGGATTTTCTGCATTGGCTTTGGCACACCAGTCAGGTGTTTCTTATAACATCGCGTGGAGCATCAAACACAAGTTGATGCAAGTGATGAAGGAACGTGATGATAGCAGGCGATTTTCAGGAATTGTCCAGCTCGATGATGTGTACCGGGGTGGTGAATATCGAGGCAGGAAACGAGGTCAAGGATTACCGCACAAAACCCCTTTTATTGCCGTAACCTCTGTGGATTCACAAGGTCATCCCGTTGCCATGAATATAAATATCATCAAAGGGTTTCATGCCGATGAAGTTAACCGCTGGGCCAAACAACACTTGAGTACTGGTGCCCATGTGATTTCAGATGGGCTAGCCTGTTTCTCCAGAATGCATTACACGGGAAGAAGTTACATGGATTAACACCAGTATTGGGAATGCTAAAAAAATCGATTCAATTGTCGTTTCAAGCTTGAGGACATGCTGCCGCGCTTCACTTACGTGGCTGCTAAAACGCCACCTATGCCTATGTGATTTCTGAGGCTGGCTGAAGATTATGGGTAATCAGGAAGAATTTTATCTTGGCGTTGAAAAAATGATCTTCCTTTGATTGTGTCGGTAACCACCAGGCACTTGGAAAAATCCCTGGCCACACTGGAGCACTATCACCACGACTTGGCTGGAGGTAAATAACAACAAATACGAATGCTGTAGGAATCAAACCATCTTCTGGCGGAAGAGGATTATCGGCGTTCTGAACATCCTGCCCACTGTCGTGACACAGTCGGGCAGGATGAATACCGAACAGGGGTGTTAATACATGCATGCTCCTTAATTCGTATTTAAAATAACAGGGTCACTGCCTGCCTCAAAATTCGGGTTCAAATCCTTCACCATCACGGTACCGGCCTCGGTGCCATCGCTTTTCCACAGTTCTCTACCACTAGCACCATCATCCGCACTGAAGTAGAGCGTGTTACCCACTGCCGTGAGATCACCGGGAGAAGCGCCGGATGATCCGGGCAAGATGTCTTTCACCAGTACAGTACCAGCGACAGTACCATCACTCTTCCACAGCTCATCACCATTGACCCCATCATCAGCACGGAAATAAAGTGTGTTACCCACCACTGTGAGCTCCGAGAAGGAAGCATCAGATGATCCGGGCCTGATGTCTTTCACTAACACCGTACCAGCGGCTGTACCATCACTCTCCCACAACTCCTGACCATTGATCCCATCATCGGCACGGAAGTAGAGCGTGTTGCCCACGGCTGTAAGTCCCCCGGGAAAAGCGCCGGATGATCCGGGCCTGATGTCTTTCACCAACACCGTACCAGCGGCTGTACCATCACTCTCCCACAACTCCTGACCATTGATCCCATCATCGGCACGGAAGTAGAGCGTGTTGCCCACGGCTGTAAGTCCCCCGGGAAAAGCGCCGGATGATCCGGGCCTGATATCTTTCACCAACACCGTACCAGCGGCCGTGCCATCACTCTTCCACAGCTCCCTACCATTAATACCATCATTAGCATGGAAGTAGAGCGTGTTGCCCACCGCTGTGAACTCCGAGAGGAAAGCACCGGATGCCCCAGGTCTGATATCTTTCACCAACACCGTACCCGAGGCAGTACCATCACTCTTCCACAGCTCCTCACCATTGATGTCATTATCCGTACGGAAGTAGAGCGTGTTGCCCACCGCTGTGAGACCAGTAGGATCAGCATCGGATGATCCGGGCAAGATATCTTTCACCAACATAGTACCAACGGCCGTACCATCACTCTTCCATAGCTCTCTTCCATTGATGCCATCATCGGCACGGAAATAGAGCATGTTGCCTATCGCGACGGGAGCGAGACCGAAGCTGGTGATAAAGGCAGGCTCATTAGCGCCGATGTTGATATCTCTTACCAACACTGTACCATCAGCAATACCATCACTACGCCATAAAGCAGGATATTCCCCATATTCCTTGCTTCCGGCATTAGCCGCAAAGTAACTTATTCCACCTGTTGTTACCACTCGACCCGGCATCGAATCATCCGCAACGTTGCCGATGTCCGCAAGTAAATAAGTACCCTGGGTAGAGCCATCACTACGCCATAATTCTCTACCATTCACACCGTCATAAGCGGCAAAATAAACGACACCATCTATGTCACTGAAGTGACCCGGAAAACTGTCCCCAACTCCGGTATTAATGTCATTAACTAATACCGTCCCAGCATCAGTACCATCGCTCTTCCACAGTTCTTCACCATTGATGCCATCATCGGCACGGAAGTAGAGCGTGTTGCCCACCGCGGTGAGGCCTCTTGGGTAAGAGCTGTCTGATCCAAGTCTGATGTCTTTTACCAGAACAGTGCCAGCTTCAGTACCATCACTCTTCCATAGCTCCTCACCATTGATACCATCATCAATATTAAAGTAAAGCATGTTGCCCACAGCTATGAGATCGTTGGAAAAGCCAAAAACACCGGATGATCCGGGCCTGATGTCTTTCACCAACACTGTACCCGAGGCAGTACCATCACTCTTCCACAACTCCTCACCATTGATGCCATCATCGGCACGGAAGTAAAGCGTATTGCCCACAACTGTGAGATCGCTGGAAAAACCGAAAGCGCCAGATGATCCGGGCCTGATGTCTTTCACCAACACCGTACCAGCATCCGTACCATCACTCTTCCACAATTCTCTTCCATTGATGCCATCATCAACACTGAAATAAAGCGTATTACCCACAGCTGTGAGATCGCTGGAAAAAACGAAAGCGCCGGATGATCCGGGCCTGATGTCTTTCACCAGCACTGTACCCGAGGCAGTACCATCACTCTTCCACAACTCTCTACCATTGATGCCATCATCAACACTGAAGTAAAGCGTATTGCCCACAGCTGTGAGATCACTGGAAAAGCCGAAAGCGTCGGATGATCCGAGCCTGATGTCTTTCACCAGCACTGTACCCGAGGCAGTACCATCACTCTTCCACAGCTCCCGACCATTGACCCCATCATCAGCACTAAAATAGAGCATGTTGCCCACGACTGTGAATTCCGAAAGGGAAGCTCTGGATGCACCAGGCCTGATGTCTTTCACTAGCACCGTACCAACGGCAGTACCATCACTCTTCCACAGCTCCCGACCGTGAACCCCATCATCAGCACTAAAGTAGAGCGTGTTGCCCACGGCTGTAAGTTCCGAGAGGGGAACTCCGGATGATCCAGATCTGATGTCTTTCACTAGCACAGTGCCAACGGCCGTGCCATTGGTTTTCCACAACTCATAACCAGCCTTATCATTCGTCACCACAAAATAAATCACACCATCCACCGCAACAAGATTATGCGGATTAGCGCTAATGTTGCTATTGATGTCTTTGACCAGGGTTGTACCAGCTTCAGTGCCATCCGTTGCAAAAAGTTCTCTGCCAACCACACCATCATCCGCACTAATGAAAAGCAACAATCGGCAGTTCACCGTCACGTTTGCGTTTCTACCATCCAGAAAACCTTCACCATTTTCAATAGTACAACGTTGAGTCGGTTCCGCTGGCAAGGTCAACACCGTGACAGCATACGCACTACCATCGGCCAGTGCAGTGGTGAAAGTAAAGTTGCCATCGGCACTAATCACCAGATCATCACCTCCATTGTTTTGTAACACCAGTCCACCACCGATAAGCCCGGTGACGACTCCGCCTACAATGTAATTTACTGTCGCGCAAGTAACGGTTACGCCGATGACTGTCGTACTACTGATGGTGCCTTTGTCATTACCCACGGTACAGATTTGATTTGGGTTTCTGGGTTGGCTCAGTACCGTGACGATATAGTCACTACCATCGATCATCACGGGACTAAAACTGAAAGTGCCATTTTCACTGATTGGTAGATCGTCACCCTCATTGTTTTGCAAAACGAGTCCATTGCCCGTTAGCCCTTGTATCTGTCCACCGACAGAATAATTGGGCGTATTGATATTGGTGCCAGCCTCCAGTTCATCCAAATTACTGATGGTGTCGCCGTCTGTATCGGTATAAATCAACTCGACAGAGGAGAAATCGGCGGGGGTGTTTTCATTGGCAACCACATTGACGGTGATGTCTAAGGTTCGGATGACTTCAACCGTTCCCTGACTGGGATCAATGATGGAATACACCAATGACAAGGTCGATGTACCGGCGGGGACGCCGGAGACATGACCGGAAAAAGTCTTCCTCGTTGTTGGATCCACCCTGAGGTTTTCAATCTGCATGGGGTTATTGGTGTCCCCGTTGATCACCACCTCCACACTGAGCGTGTTGTCGTTCACCAAAAGCGCGCTAATGGCTGTGGGCAGAGGAGCGTTGAGTTTGTCGTCAGCAATAACGCCTTGTTGTGGGTCTGCACTCTGGCCGCACGCGGTTAAAATAAGGCTGAAAAGCAGTAGCAGAGGTTTTAAAGACGGACGTAATTTACGCCAGATAGTTTTTTCGTGTGGGATGTTATTTTGAGTATGCATATCCTTTGCCTGTTCATTCTTCTGTCTAAACCTCTTTCCTGCTGTCTAAAGCAAGTCTATGGATAGTGATTTGGCTTTTCGTAATAAAAAACCAGGGTTTCAGATAATTTTTGTTGTTGTTAATAATGGTTATATTGTCGTTATATTAAAAATATTCTCTAAAGTGGTGCTGGCCCTGAAATAGTCAGGCCACCTGTGGATGTAGGAGGTTCTGTTGAGTCACTGCCACCCCCGCCTCCAGATAACGCGGCACCAACCACCACCACGCCCAGACCAATCCATACCCATTTGCTGATACCGGATTTTTTCTGTTCTCCGTCAACCTCAACGGTAGAGGCAGTTACAGCAGCATGGGTATCACTATTATCCATTGCTGCGGGGGTCACTGCGATGGTTAATGGGGAAAATGAATAACCAAACAACACTGTGTTTCCGCCCTGGTCTGTTGCTTGTATGTAATATTCCAGCCCCGATGAGTCGGTGGTGATAAGTTGGGCGGTGTAAATAAATGAGTCCAGGTCGCGATTCATTTTCAGACGTTTGAATTCGACAGCATTGGCGTCACGATAAAACAGGGTGACGTCTTTGACCCCCACATTATCGGTAACGGTGGCTTTTATATTAATCGGCTGACCGACGTAAATGTCTTTTTCAATGGGGGTATGCTCAATGGCCGGGGCGATCAGGTCTCCTGATGGCAATGCCAGTTCGGCCGCCTGTACAACGGGAAACAAAACGAAAGAGAAACTCAATAACGCAACCAAAATCATTTGAAACCATTTCATGGCATGCTCCATGCTCGAATAGTGCCTTATAATCATTATCCTTAATTTTCCTGCTTTGCCAGAAAAAACGGTGCTCAACGGGAACCCTGGGAAGCCGGTTGAATGCGGCTCACCTCCGCTAAAGCGATGACTCCCCCCTCTTACTCTCCCCTGCTATATATCTCTAATACCTCTCGAGAAAAAATCGCTCTGAGCGTGGGCGCATAATGCATGAATAACCTTTTCCTGTCTCGGCAATAGAACTATTGTGATACAGGAAAAACCATGTTAGCAACGCGCGCGCCTATTTTAACCGTATATTTTCACTACCTGCCTTGTTCGGTAATGTAAATGTTAAGTGCTAAAAATACTCTTTATTAAAAATAATCACCCAGCATTTAATAATACAAAGACCACAGAGACGTAGCATTTTTCATGTTTTCCTTTGCGTCTCTGCGACCTCTGCGTTTATAACACACCGCTTGTCAGCACTACGACCAACATAACTTTCTGGAGCATCTTTCCTTAGTCTTTGAATAAATCAAAAGCAAGCTGGACAATTAACGTACACTTTGAAAATTGGGATAGTGATAAATAGTGACTCCTGGCAACACTAGAATAGCTCCCACCGTAATATGACCTTACTTTTTACAGGTTAATTTTATCCATTAGGATCGCTCGAACAATAACTGTCGCTTTTTGGTTGGGTATAAGGGTAATACAGGTTGAAAGGACTGATGTTCTTCCCTTGACCTTTTGGTGGAACCGCTACGCTTGTTCCACCCGACTTTACCTTGTGTGTGAGTAGACGGAACAAACCACTACCCTGACTCTGGCCTATATCCGACCCGGATTATGAATACGCCAACTTCAGTGATGTACGCAGGGTCGAGTCGCCCGAGGGAACTTCCCCCTCAGGCTCTCACAGAACCGTACGTGAAACTCTCGCTTCATACGGCTCTTCATGTCCCTTACAAATTACCAAGTTTGCATAACCTTTAGCTCCTCCCAGTTGTGGTTGGCTAAAGTTTATTTTGGACATGTCAGCCCCTTCGCTACATTTCCATTACAGAAACTTCATCACTACTACGAGCTAATCCGCCCCTGTGCTCCGCATCGGTAC
>Ga0316202_10000895_pt1 | contig 26893 bp, 18 predicted proteins | sample 3monrhotite_MG_FD_204934 | JGI IMG/M metagenome (GOLD analysis project Ga0316202, IMG submission 204934) | Microbial mat bacterial communities from mineral coupon in-situ incubated in ocean water Damariscotta River, Maine, United States -... | ecosystem: Environmental > Aquatic > Marine >... | reverse complement strand
GGTAAACCCCGCGGCTACGGCTTTTCGGGCCTGGGTCGAGCTCTCGCGGGGGTAAACCCCGCGGCTACGGCTTTTCGGGCCTGGGTCGAGCTCTCGCGGGGGTAAACCCCGCGGCTACGGCCCCCAGCAAGCCGCCCCCAACTCTCGTGAAGAGAGGGGCGTCACACTCGCAGCTCACCCCCACACAGAGAGCTCTCCGTCCCCCAAGCGAGTGTGACGAAAGGCCCCGGGCCCAAAGCTTAGGGGGTCTGGGGGAGCGCAGCATCCCCCAGTAGACCGGCAAGAGAGGGGCGTCACACTCGCAGCTCACCCCCACACAGAGAGCTCTCCGTCCCCCAAGCGAGTGTGACGAAAGGCCCCAACCCAGAGCTTAGGGGTCTGGGGGAGCGCAGCATCCCCCAGTAGACCCTCCGCGAGAGAGGCGAAGCCAAGGGCTCAGCGCTATCCTCGGGGCGTGAGCAACATCGCGCATTTGATCCGTCAACTCGACTTCGAGGCGATCGTCTCCGACGCCTTGGCGAACGAGGCCCCCTTGATTCGCTGCCTTCGGGCCAGCGGCGAAGACGGGATCGCCGAAGCCGTCGAGGAGAGCTTCGGGCTCTCGGGCCACCGCGAGCCACTCGTCCTCTTGCTCCTCCTCCACGAAGGCGCCCAGAGTCTTGACCTCGGGGTCGGCTCGGTGCCCTTCCTCCGCTTCCGCGGACGCCTGATTCCGCTCTTGGAGAAGCCCCTCTCACGGCCGGCTCTGATCGAGTTCAGCGACAGGCTCCCCTTCCCCACGGGCACCGGCGCCCTCGCGGGCTGCACCCTCCGCCTCTCGGGCGAGGCCGACCGACTCCGCGTCTGCCTCTGCGGACCTCCGCCGGTCTTGGGCGACCTCGATCGTCATGGCGCAGTCGGGAGCAGCCTGAGCGAGGTCAAGAGCGGCCTGATCGTCGTCAGTGGACTCGTCGCGACGCACCCCGAGCTGACGACCGCGGCCGTGATCGGCTCCCTCGCGGCCGAGCGCGATCTGCGCGTGGCCGTGATCGATCCCCCAGAGGGGATCGAGTTCATGGAGACCCGCAGCCTCCTCACGACTCACAGCACCTCGGAGGCTGGCTCCTGGCTGCAGACCTTCGAGCGCACGCTCCGAGACGACGCCGACGTGGTCTCGGCCGGATCCCTCGAGGAGGGACGACTCGGGCCCTGTCTTCGAGCTGCCCTTTCGGGACACCTCGTGATCCTGACGGCTCACGCCGACACCCTCGAAGACCTGATCCGCGACATGGGCTGGTCCGCAGGTCCCGGCGAGCAGCGCTTACTGGCCTTCCTCCTAGCGGACGCCCTCCAGCTAATGATCGTCCAGCGCCGCGACCCGAATGGGATCGGCCTCGAGTTCGAGGTCCTGCCTGGGTCGGAGGAGCTGGCCCAGTCCCTCCGTGACCTGCACCCGCCGCCTATCAAGCGACTCCTGAGAGCCGAGCGGACTCGCCGCGAAGGCTGGACGGGTCTCGACGAAGGGGGCGAGTCATGAGCCGCAGTCGCTTCTCAAAGCTCCTCGACCGCGCCGGTCGCTTACGGGCCTCGAGCATCTTCCTCTGTCAGAACGAGCCGAGCCTGCTCAGGGTCCAGGGCGCTGTCCTCCCGCTACCCGACGACCCCGACTGGAGCGAGAACGAGCTGAGCGAGGTCCTGCGCTCCCTCGTGCAGGCAGGTCCTCGACGGACATTTGAGGAGCGGGGCCGGATCGAGTTCTCCTACACAGACTCGCGCGGCTCGATCTGGATCGGCTCGGCCCTCCGGCAGGAGGCCGGGATCTCGCTGAGCTTTCAGAGCTTCGCGCCTCCGGCCAAGCAGCCGGTCCCCTCGCCCTTCCTCGAAGCGGCCAGCGCCGACCTGGGCTGGGTCTGGGTCGTCGGCAAGCGCGGCGCAGGTAAGACGTCGATCCTCGAGCGCTGCGTGGTCGAGCTGGCCCAGAAGAGGAGCGCCCACGTCTTGGTCCTCGAGCGGGACGTGAGCCGAATTCGGACGCCCACCAAGGGCTACCCCTTTCTCCTCGAGCACCAGACTTATCGGACCAACGAGGAGGTCGCGTCTCTCTTGCGTGATTCGGACCCCGACGTGGCCGTGGTCGACGACCTCGACGGCGGCGTGGCCTTCATGGCCTGCGCCAAGCTCGCGGCTCGTGGTCGCCTGGTCGTCACGAGCCACCGGGCAGGCACGGTCCAGCAGGCCTTGGTCCACTCGATCCTCTCGGTCAGGCGCGAGGACCGCCGCCGCTTTCGGGAGCTCGTCGCGCGGCGCTTTACGGCGGGGCTTCTTCAGGTCCTCGTCTCGAGGAACACGGGGATCGGCAAGGCCGCCTGCCACGAGCTTGTCATGGGCGGTGACGCCCTGAGCCGCTTCCTGAGGACGCAGCCCTTCGCGCCGGCGACGGGCGGGCTCCCAGGTCGCGAGCTAGAGCTCAAGGACGGGCTCTTGAACCTCGTGCAGCGTGCGGTCGTGCACCCGGCTTGCGCGCTGGCGACCACCCCCAACGAGGGGAGCCTGCGTCGGGCCATGGCGGCCAGCGGCTTCGACCTCGACGGGTCGGCGCCGCCGGCGCCGACTGAGCTCCCCCCCGAGCTGCGGCGTGAGCCGCGGGTCAAGGTCCCCAACGGAATCGCCAACGTCTCAGTCCTCGATCAACACGGACGCTGCGAGCACCTGCTCCAGGGACGGGTCCTAGACCTCTCGTCGACGGGTTTGGGCCTCGAGGTTCCGCGACCGCTCCGGCGGCAGGTCGAGGTCCAGGTCGCGTTTACCCTCGGGAACGAGCAGCTCGAGGCGCGCGGCGTCGTCCGCTCGTCCCGTCGCAAGACCGGCGGGACGCGCTGGCTGGCCGGAGTCTCGCTGACCTTCGTGGCGCCCAGCGTCCGCGCTCGAATCGACGAGTTCGTCCGCCTCGAGAGCTAGCAGAGTCGTGACGCCATTCGGTCCATACGTCCCGGTGCGACGCTTGGGCGTTGGTGCGTTCGGAGAAGTCTGGGAGGTTCGTCACCAGGAGTCTGGCGCCTCCTATGCCCTCAAGACCCTCGCGCCGATCCACGATCCTGAAGACCGGGTCCGTTTCGCGCGCGAGGCCGAGGCCTTGGGTCGCTTGGATCACCCGAACGTCGTCCGGGTTCACGCAGCTGTTCTCGACGCGAGGCGCCCTTACCTCGTGCAGGAGTTCGTCCCGGGTGGTGATTTGGCAGCGCGCCTCGAGCGAGGTCCGCTCTCGATCGAGGAGGTGATCCGGATCGCCATCGGTGTCTCTGCAGGCCTGAGCGCGGCCCATGTCGCCGGGATATTGCACCGCGACATCAAACCTGCGAACGTCCTCCTTGACCACGAAGGACGACCGAAGCTAGGGGACTTTGGGCTCGCGCGCCTTGGCGGCGCGAGCCGCCTGACCGAGACTCACGCCGTCTTAGGGACTCCGGTCTACATGTCTCCCGAGCAGGCTCGAGGGGAGCCGCTTGACGAGCGCTCCGACATCTACGCCCTCGGTGCGCTCCTCTTCGCCCTGCTCACGCGAAGAGCTCCCTTCAAGGGTGGAGGGAGCCTGTTGGCGGCCCTAGCGGCTGTGTCAGACGAGCTTCCCCCGCTCGCCAGTGAGCTGCGCGCTGAGACACCCGCCTGGCTGGACGGGCTCTGCTCACGCGCCCTGAGCAAGAACCGGAACGAGCGGCCTGCGACGGCGGAGGAGTTCGAACGCTGCTTGCGAACCGAAAGCGGTCCGACCAGTCGGCGGCCCCTCCCAGGGCTCCGGCTCCTCCTGATTTCCCTCTTTGTTGGCGTCCTCGGCCTCGGCTTCGGCTTCGCCTTCAGCACGCCTGAGGCCGGCTCACCCACTCCCAGTCGAGTTCCCATAAGTAAGGTCTCCGAGCCGCGTCCTTCTCGCTCCGTTCCCGCAAGGAGCGAGGGTTGGAGTGGTATCAATGAGCACCTTCGTCACTCGAGGGCGAACGTCGGGGCCTGGTTTCACGAAGAGAGCCTAGTCAGCCTGGACGTCGACGGGAGGGCTTCGATGTGGTCACGGAAGGGGAGGAGTTGGGAGAGGAAGGAGCTCTTCGACCTCAAACAGGGAGAGAGTAGCTCCACAGGAGCCCTTGGGCTCTGGCTCCGCGGGGACGTCTGGGTGGCTGCCGTGCGCTACGAACCCCCTGTGGTCTGGAGCTCGGAGCGCGAGCCCCTCGTCCCGGATTTCGAGGCGTTTTGCCTCGACCGAGCCGGTGATCGGATCTTCCTCAGCTCCAACGAAGAGCGCTTCCTGCTTCAGGAGTGGACCCCTGGCCGGGGGACGCAGACCCTCGCAGACCTGGAGCCCCTGACGCGGAGAGACAGCGCCCGGAAGGAGAGTCGGGAGTTTCTAGAGGGCGTGGCTGTCGTCCGGCAGGACCCACCTCGGCTCATGGTCTGGAGTCAGACGCGGCTATTCCTCTGGGACGAAGCCCAAGGGCCCCGCCTCTTCAAGGATCGCTCGGGCAATCCCGAGCGCCGTGGGCTCAATCGGACCTTCGTGATCGCCCCTGGGGGGCGACGCTTCGCACTAGGGACGCGAGGCACTCAGATCTATGTCGGGGATCTCGAGAGCGAGGCGGAGTGGACGCAGCTGCCGGTTCCGCTCTCGTATCAAGGCCCGGCATTCTTCTCCAGCGTCGGGCTCACCTTCGCCGGGGAGGATCGCCTCTATGCGGTGAGTGAGCTTCGCGGAGGCGGCGTTGAAGTCTTGATGTGGGATCTCAGCAATCAGGAGCCGGTCCTGACCCACCAAGCAACCGACGAGGGGGAAGTGCCGATTTCGCTGAGTCGACACACTGCAGGGCTGCTGGCGATCGGGCTCCGCGGAGGTCGGATCTGGTTGCTCGGTGGCGATCGTCTTGGTCCCTTCACGGGCCGAGTCGAGAGGGCGGGGCCCCCCAAGTAGAGCTAAGAAAGCCTTCGAGCTGTGCTTCGAGGAGTTCGACCAAGTCGGGGTCCATGAACTCGTATTCGTCGGGGACCTCGAGGCACTTCGCGTCGCGGAACCCAAAGCGCTTGCGAAGGATCGCGGCGTGGTCGCGCTCCATGACGAACACGGCGTCCGCCCAGTCCAAGAGCTTCTGGCTGACCTTGACGCGGGCGCTGGCGGCGGTCCCGGCGGAGCGAACCTCGATTCCGGGCCGGCCCCGGAACAGGCTCTCAGCGGTCTTGCTCCGCCATTGGTTTCGGCTGCAGACGTAGAGCAGCTTCACGCCTCGGCCCGCCGGAGGCGGAGGCTCCAGCTAATCCTCAGCTCGTCTTTGACCTTGATCGCGCCCATCAGCGCCGTGTAGGGCTTGAGGCCCCAGGCGGACTGTCGCAGCCGGACTTCGCCGGAGGCGAGGGCGTCTTGGCCGTCGAGGCGCCAAGCGCTATCGAGGGGCAGGGGCCGCCGCTGACCGCGGATCTCGAGTTCGCCCGTGACGCTGGCCCGAGCTCCGCTGAGCACGCAGGTCCCGCGGTAGGTGACCGCGGGAAAGCGCGCCGCGTCGAACACGGCTGCGCTCTGGAGGTTCTTCTCGATCTCGGCGTGGTCCTTGGCCGAGAGAGGCTTGACCTGCCCGCGCTTGACTTGGCCTTGGACGCGGAGGCTCTTGACCTCGACCCGGACCTCGAGCTGGCCCTCTTCGTTGAACGTGACGCTGGCCTGGTGCGCCCGGAGGCAGAGGTCATGGGCGACGCGCGAGAGCATGCCCTCCTTCTCGGTCCAAAGCTCCAGCCGCGCGGAACCTGAAGCGAGGGCTTGGGGGTCGAGGACCCAGCTCGCGGCACTCACCGGGGCAGGATCGGGAGCTCGACGCGCTCCTCGCCCTTGACCGTGCTCTGGAGGATCAAGCGCGCCTCTTGAGGCGAGACGAATCCCGTCGCAACCAGCTCGACGCTCAGCTTGTCGGCCGAGAGGCGGGCCTCGAGTCCCACGCCTGCCGGCTCGACGCTGGCCGCCGTGAGCGGCACCTGGACCGCGACGCGCCCGATCACGGCGCCCTCGGCCGCGGCGGTCTTGGGCAGGAGCAGGATCGAGGGTGTGGCGTTGAGCGTCGAGCGGATTCGTCCCGTGACCGGGATCTCGAGTTGGGCCTGGTCGGGGTCGTCGAAGAGGAGCTGAATCGAGCCCGCGAAGGGCCCAGGGGGCGCGCCGGGGAGGACCTCCAGCTCGAGGTTCAGGCTCCGGGGGTCGCGCGGGTTGGGGACGACCTTGAGCCAGGGGAAAGGGCTCACGACCTTGGCCAGGGGCAGGCCGTCGATACCGTCGCGGCGCATGACCTGAGCCAGGCGCTTACTCCCCTCGCTGCGGGAGAAGGCGCCGAAGTCAATGATCCCAGGTCCCATGATCCGCTGGTTGACGAGGGCCGCGATGGTGAAGCGGAGCATGGGTTGCTGCTTGATGCTGGTCCGCATTTCGAGGGCCAGGTTGATCTGTCCCGGAGGGACTTTGGGGTCGAGGGTGACCTTGATCTCCTGACCGCGCTGGCCGTTCTTGCCCGTCCAGGGGGCGATCTCGACGCTCAGGTAGTCGGGCAGCTTGGTCGATTGGGCCAGGGTGAAGCCGCCCTTGGCGGCGTCGATCCCGACGACACGGACGGTCTTGGTCACGGGCTTGAGGCCGTGAATGAACTCGCCGAAGAAGGCTCCCATGGGCAGGAGTCGGAACATGGTCCGGACCTCGCCGCGGAGGCCGAGGATCGTGCAGTAGGCGCCTTGATCGCGCTGGGTCGGGTCGTTGCTGTAGATCGCGACCCGAAAGGACTGGTAGCCGGGCGGCCGCTCGCTGGAGTCGAACTTGAGCGTGATCGAGCCAGACTTCCCCGGGGCGATCGTCTTGGGGAAGTCGGCCACGGTGCAGCCACACGAGGGCTTGACGTCCTTGATCTGGAGGGGAGCGGTCCCCTGATTGAGGACAGGGACCGTCAGGGAGGTCTTCTGACCGTGGATCACCTCGCCGAAGTCGAGGTTCTTGTCCTTGACGACGAGCTTGGGGGCCTTGCCTTGGGGCGCCTCTTGGGCCGCAGCGCCGGTCGCGAGGGCGATCGAGGCGATCGCGAGGAGGCAGGAGGCGCGGGGGGTGAACATGCTGGTCTCCTCGAGTTCGAGAGCGCCCAACCACGGCTCCCTAGGGAGAGGACGCACGCGGAGCCTCTCCCCTTCGCAGGAATTCCGCAAGGCCGCCTACCGGAGCTACTCTGAGCACAGGAGAGGTGGAATGACTGGCAGCCCGCTGGAGCCGAGGTTCGACTGGCACGCGATCGCGGAGGAGGACTCCGACTGCTCGGTGCTGCGCTACCTGGCCGTGGGCTTCGCGGTCGAGGACCGCTTCACGGGCTTGGTCCACGACTACGCCGGCGGCGGCTGCTGGGGTGACCTCTACTACTTGGACGGCGAGCGCGACGCGGGCGTCGTCGACGCCGAGGACTACGACGACGACGCGTTCGAGGAGGTCCTCGAGGCGGCGCACCCCGGGATCCTGGAGCGAATCCACTCCCTCCGCGAGGATCTCTTCAACTGGAGCGACGAGGGGATCCCAGAACCGAGCCCCGAGCTCAAGAGCGCCCTGCTTCGCGGTGAGGGCGTGGCCGGGACCGGAGCGCGGCCGGACGCGCTCAACACCTGGTTCAGCTGATCTCCGGGAGACGTTGAAGGCGTTGTGGGCAGCGCCTCTCGATACGCAAAGATCGCCAAGGGCCGCCAAGATCGCCAAGAGCGGATTGGCGGGGAAGAGCGCTCCAGAGTTGGGAGTGGCGGGGTCGGGTTGGCGATCCAAAGACGTGGGGAAGAGGGAGCTTCGCTTTGACCCAGGCCCGAGGAGCGCAGCATTGCAACCCGGACTCCGGGCGCCAGCAGCGCAGCACGCAACCCCACTCCAGGCCCGATCCTGCGCTGCAGGTGTCGGGACTGAGGGAGCTTCAGCGACCGAAGTCCCGACGGCGAGCGAAGCGAGCCTCATTCGGCGGAGCCGAATACAGAGATAGAGACTCCAGGCGCGATCCCGCGCAGCACGCAACCCGACTCGGGGCGCGATCCCGTGCAGCATGCAACCCCACTCCAGGCCCGATCCTGCGCTGCAGGTGTCGGGACTGAGGGAGCTTCAGCGACCAAAGTCCCGACGGCGAGCGAAGCGAGCCTCATTCCGCGGAGCGGAATACAGAGACAGAGCCTCATTCCGCGGAGCGGAATACAGAGACAGAGTCCCCATTGCGCGTTCGGCGCTTGAGGGGTGAAATACCCGCCCCCGGAGGTTTCGCCCCCATGTTGCGATCCACGTCCTGCACTTTCCTCGGCTCTGCGGCCATCGCCCTCGCTCTCGGCGTCACGACGCCCGCTCTGGCTCAGCCTGGCTTCACGCCAGCGAAGTCGGTCCTCAAGGGGACCAAGGCCCAGAGCGGACTGTTCACCGTCCATCGTGACGACCAGCGGGCCTTCCTAGAGGTCCCGAGCGGCAAGCTGAATCGACCCTTCTTGCTCGCGACAGCCATCAGCGGCGGCCCGACCTTCACGGGCTTCCAGTGGCAGGAGTCGGTGGTCGTGTTCCAGCGCGTCGACCGCTACCTGCTCCTCGTCGAGAAGGAGGTCCGCTACCAGCTCAAGAACTCGAGCAAGCCGGTGGCGGGCGTCGTGAAGAAGACCTACACCGACCGCATGGTGGCCAAGGTCCCGATCGTGACCCTCAAGGGAAGCAACCCGGTCGTCGATCTTCGTCTGCTCTTCGGCGGCCAGGCCAGCGCATTCTTCGGCCCCGTGGCCGCGGCCCTCGACGGCTCGGTGGTCCAGGTCACCAAGTCCAAGGCCTTCCCCAACAACCTCGAGCTGAACCTGACCCTGCCCGATCGTCGCCGCGACGGTCGCTTCACGACGCTGAGCTACAGCATGTCGACGATCTCGCGCCGCAGCGGCTATCGCCCGCGAATGGCGGACGATCGGGTCGGCTACTTCCTGACCGCCTCCAAGGACTTCAGCGACGAGTCCGGCGGTGACCAGTTCGTGCGCTTCATTCACCGCTGGAACCTCAAGAAGGCCGACGGGAGCCTCTCCAAGAGCCCGGTCAAGAAGCCCATCGTGTTCTATATCGAAGACACGGTGCCCTTCCGCTTCCGCCAGGCGGTTCGCGAGGGGATCCTGGCTTGGAATCAGGCCTTCCTGGCCTGCGGGCTCCAGAACGCGATCGTGGTCCGCCAGCAGACCAAGACGGAGTTCCAAGACCTCGACCCCGAGGACGTCCGCTACAACTTCTTCCGTTGGATCGCCTCCGGGCGGGCCTTCGCCATGGGCCCCTCGCGGGTGAACCCCTGGACCGGCGAGATCCTCGACGCCGACATCGTGTTCGACGAGAGCATGGTCCGCTCCTACATCCGCCAGTACGACCTCGCGCTTCGCCAAGCCCCGCGCAAGTTCTTCGAGCCGCGGATCCAGCGCCTCCTCGAGGGCGACAAGGCTCGCCGCTACCTCCCCTTCGCCCTCGACCCGGTCGAGGAGAAGCCGGGCCTCGACAGCCCCCTGACCGCGCCCAAGGCGACTCGCTGCGGCCTGGGCCACGGCATGGCTCACCAAATCGGGATCAGCATGCTCGCCCTCGGCATAGATCCCGAGACGGCTCGTGGCTCGAAGGACTTCCCTCAGGCCTTCCTCGACCAGATCGTCAAGGACGTGGTCATGCACGAGGTCGGCCACACCCTGGGCCTCCGCCACAACTTCGCGGCTTCGACCTGGCGCAGCCTCAAGGACATGAACGGCAAGGATCGCCCCGGCGATATCTGCGCCTCGGTCATGGACTACAACCCGATCAACGTCGCGGCCAAGCCCGACGAGGGCCAGGGCCACTACACGATGCAGGGCCTCGGCCCCTACGACATGTGGGCGATCCGCTTCGGCTACGACCCCAGCGAGTCCCAGGCTCGCAAGGGGATCGCTCAGGTCGGCTCGGCCCAGTTCCTCTTCGCGACCGACGAGGACACCCGCGGGCCCGACCCCTACGTCGCTCGCTGGGACCTCGGCCAGGACCCCCTGGCGCACGCGCGGGAGCGCTTCGCTCTCGTCGATCGGCTCTTGCCCAAGGCCGTGGATCGCGCCGTCAAGAAGGGCGAGGCCTTCGGCCAAGGCCGCCGCGCGGTGGACATGCTGATCTCCGACTACCTCGGCGCCGCCATGACCGCTGGGCGCTTCGTCGGCGGCCAGCGGGCCTATCGCTTCCACAAGGGAGACAAGGGCGCCAAGCCGCCCCTGGTCCCGGTCCCGGCCGCCAAGCAGCGTGAGGCCCTCCACCTCCTCTGCACCAAGATCCTCGCCAAGGACCCCTTCGGGATCGACGCGGGGACTCTGCAGAAGCTGGGTAAGGGCTATTGGAACCACTGGGGCTCGCGCGACGGGCGCACGCCGCACAGCTACCCCTATCAGGATCGGGTTCTCCTGGTTCAGAGCTGGGCCCTGTTCGCGCTCTTGAACCCGGCCACCATTGAGCGCCTCCTCGACACCGAGGCCAAGATCAAGTCCAGCGAGGACCTCTTGACCTTGCCGGAGGTCTTTACGGCCCTCAGCGAGTCGATCTTCGGCAAGCTCCTCGACGCGCGGAAGCTGACGGGGGAAGGCACCGTCCGTTCGCCCCTGGTGCCCACGACTCAGCGCAACCTCCAGCGCCTCTACGCCGATCAGTTGATCGCCATGGTCCTCGAGTCCAAGGGCCCGACGCCGGCGGCCGCTCGTCAGGTCGCGCGCCTCGAGGCCAAGGTCCTGATCCACGCGCTCAAGGGCGTCCTGGCTCGGGAGCCGGAGCACCCGGATCAGTTCAGCGTCGACCCCTACACCCGGGGTCACCTCGAAGAGCTGATCGGGCGTCTCCAACAGGCCCTCGACGCCACCTATCGGCTCCGCTAAGGCGGCGGCGACCGCGTGTCGCTGAGGCCTGTGGCTCTCGCTCGCTGGGGCATGTTCTCTCGCTGGGGGATCGCGCTCGCGCTGGGGCTCTTGCTCGGTCTCGTTGGCTGCTCGGGCGAGGGCGAGGACGATCTGGTCGAGGTCGAGCGCCCCGGCGACCTGTTCCAGGTCGTTGACCGGAGCGACCTCGCCCTAGGCCAGGCGGCCGTGGTTCGGGTTACTCACGACTGGATCGTGGCCTTGACCTCGCTGCCAGAGACCAAGCTCGCGGCGGGCCAGCGGCCTCCGGCTCGCTATCTCCGCGTCGGCGACGAGCGGCTCCCTGCCGAGGTTCGCCCCTGTGGAGGGGGGCTCTTCGTGATCCAGGTTCGGCGCGGGAACCGGAAGGCGCGCCCCTTTGGGCTCGTGAGCGAATTCAGCGCGGGCCTTGGGATTCAGATTCGCGGAGTCGGGGGAGAGCAGCTCTCGACTCGCCTCCAGACGACGGGCGCCGGCGGGGGCTTTCAGATCAACGACGGGAGCGCCTGGGTCGGCGGAGTCGTGCTGCGTGGGGCGCGCCTGGTCGGCTTCATAGGCAGCCCCAAGGAGGGGCAGGCCAAGCCGCGGGTGATCACGGTCTCGAGCAGCCTAGCGCGCTGCTTGCCAGTGGTCTCTTCGGCTCCTGGCAGCGACGCCCTCGGTCCTGACGACGGGTTCTCGGCCATCGAGCTCGCCCTCCGCTCGCCGCCGACCCTGCCGCCCCTGCAAGACGACTGGGGCGGCGCCGACTTCTTCCTGGCCCTCGACGCGCAAGGGGAGGGGGAGACCGCCCTGGCACGTCTGCATATCGTCCCGGATCGGCACCTCAAGCCACAGCTGATCACGGTCCCGAGCCTCGGCCCCCTCGCGGCCCGCCTCGTGGAGCGCGACGTGAGCCTGACCGAGGGGGTCGTAGACACAGCGCTAGCGCCGGTCCAGAGCGTGGACCCTCGCTCTGGCGCCGCGCGTCTCCGCTTCGAGCTCGAGGGCGGGGCCCTGGTCTCGCTCGGGCTGCGCCTGCGCGTCCTCGACCCCGACCGAGCCTCGGGCTTTGACCGGACTCCCCTCGGCGCCACGCCGGTGCGTCTCTCGGACGCCAAGCTCGGCAAGCTGACCCTGACCGGCGGCGACGCGACTGACCTCTGGCGCTTCGAGGCCGTCCCGCTGACGCGCGCGCCGACGGAGGCGATCCAGGTCTCCAAGGACCTCCTCCTGATCGCGTTCCGCACCGATCCCTCCCTGGTGACCCTCGAAGGCTGGCTGCCCGGCTCTGCGGGACCCTCCTGGCGGCTCCCCTCGAGCCAAGGAGCGCCGCGCCTGGTGGCGCTGCGGCTCGAGGTTCAGGGGGTCCGGCAGTGGATTCGCGCGCGGCAGGACCGGGTTCGGAGCCCAGAGGACCCCAAGCTGGGGATCCCGAGCAGCTACGCCTTCGCAGTCGCGCGGCGGGACGAGCCGAAGGTCCTGGCAGGACTGCTCTTGGAGCTCCTGGTCGGCGAGGCTCGGCGTAAGGGCGCGACCTACCTCAGCGCTCCTGCCCTAGCTCGCGAGACCCTCAAGGCGCTGAACGAGGTCGGCGGGGCCAGCCGCCCCGACTTGACCGAGGCTTTCCTGCCTGGGCTCGGGCACCCCGAGCCCACGGCGCGGCTCCTCGTCCTCGAGCTCCTCTCGACCTACCTCGCCCCGGACGAGGTCGCGCTCGAGCGGCTCCGGCGCGAGGCCCGCGGGGCGGCCCGCCGGACCGACGCTGGTCTCCTCCTGGTCGCGCAGCTCCGCTCACCGCGACGGCTGGCGGAGGTCGAGTTGGCGCTCCGGCTCGAGGACCTGGCGAAGGCGGAGGCCAACCGAGACGAAGAGTCGGAGCTAGAGGATCCCCTCGAGCGCCGCGCGGCCGAGGTCGCGCGTGTGTGGCGCTCGCTCCCTTCGTCCGAGCGTGACGCCCTCGTCCGCGCTGCGAGCGACGCCATGGGGGCCTTCTTGCTGAGGGGCGCGAGCGACGCCTTGCCGGAGATTCGCGTCCGCTCGGTGTATCTCGCAGCGAGCGTGAAGGACCCGGCCTTGCGGCTGCGATTGCGGGAGCGCTTGGAGGCTCGGCTGCACCAGGATCCTTCGCCGCGGGTCCGGCGGGCGCTCCTGACGGCGTTTTGGTCGCGGGAGTAGGGAGTCTCGGCGGGACGAGTTTCTTTCCTGTGCCGGTGCCCGACAGACCGGAGTGTGGACTTCGCCCTCTTTGAGTCGCAGAGGTCCGCGGAGATCGCGAAGAGCGAGTTGGTGGGACAGGAGCGCTCCGGAGTTGGGAGTGGCGGGGTCGCGTTGGCGACTCGAACACGTTGGGAGAAGGGAGGCTTCGCCCGACGGGAGCGGGCCGCTGCGGCTCGGTTTCGCGACGGCTTCCCTGTGCCTCCGCACCCGAGGACCCGGTTGTGGGCTGCGCTCTCTTGAATCGCAGAGGACACGGAGATCCACGGAGCTCACGGAGGTCGTCTCGCGACGTTCTTGGGCGCTCCGGAGCTGGAAGCGGCGGGGCGGGTTGGCGAGTCGGAAGAGGGAGGGGAGGGGGGGAGCTCCGCCCGACGAGGCCGGGTCGCTTCGGCTCGGTTTTGCGGTGGGCTCTCGTGGGTCAGGCCTACGTGCCCCGTTGACCGGCTGGTGGGCTACGCCCTTTGAGTCGCAAAGTTCGCCAAGGGCCGCGAAGTTCGCCAAGGGCGCGCTGGCAGGGGTCTGCCGCTCCCCAGAGGGCGTGGCGAGGCCGTGTCGACGAGTCGGAGGCGGGGGAGAAGAGGGAGGCTTCGCTGGGTGGGGGCGGGTCGTCGGGGCGAGGGGGACGGCCTGGGCCAGCAGCGGTGCCGGGCGGGCGGCGCGCTAGAGGAGGCCGGCGGAGAAGGAGTCTTCGTCGTCTTCTTCTTCGGGAGCTTCGCTGGGGATCGCGACGCCGAGGGGCTCCTCGGGGAGGGCGCCTAGGTGGTCGTCGCTGATCTCGTTGGGGTCGTGCTCGTCGTCGGGGTCCTCGGCGTCGAGGTCCTCGGGCTCTAGGCCTAGGCGCTCGAGCTCGGAGGCGCGGCGGAGCTGCCACTCGGCGTCGACGAGGTCTCGCTTGAGGAGGCGCTGGGCGGCGCCGAACTTGGCGGCTAGGTCGTCTTCGCCGAGGCTCTTGAGGGGAGCTTGTCCCAGGCGGAGGACCTGGATCGTCTGGCGGAGGGAGCGGACGACGTCGCCGTCGCTGGCGTCGCTCATTTCGCGCAGCTCGGAGAAGTCGGCGCCGTCGACCCAGGCCGCGACTGCGCCTGAGAGGTTCCAGTCCAGGGGCTTGCTCGTCTGCTTGATCCCGCAGGCCTCCTCGAGACGGATCAGGCCCTGGACGGCCTTGCCGGCCAGGCGGTAGGCCTGCTTGCCGACCACGCGCTGGGGCTCGGGACCGCCGTAGTAGACGTTCGAGCGGCTCTCGAACACGATCGAGGCCGCCACGACGGCGATCTGCTCGGCTGTCAGCCCCTCGAGGGCGCGCGAGAACACGATCTCGGCCAACTCCAGCTCGTGACCGAAGACCTGCATCGCGAAGCGACCCTGGCGGCTGATCTCGCCGTGGCGGTCGATATAGCCGAGCTCGGTCAGGATCTCGATCTTGCGGCGGACCTGCTCGACGACGCTCTGATAGCGATCTCGCCGGCGACGTTGGTCGCGCTTGCCCGGGGTCTCGGGGCCCTCCTTGGCCTCGCGCCGCTCGCGGCGACCCCGGCGCTGGCGCCCGCTCCCGCCGCCCTTGCGGTTCTTGCCGCGTCCGCGCCCGCGACCCCGACCGCGCCCGCCTCGACCGCCGCGGTCGTCGCGATCGTCGCGGTCGCTCCCTCGGTCGCGCTCGTCGCGCTTTACGGCGAGCTCATAGACCGAGCTGCTGACCTTGGGGGACTCCGAGCTCCCGCGCCTGCGGACCGAGCTGGCCGGCGCCCCTTGGCGGTTGGCGCGGAAGTTCGCGAAGCTCTTCTCGCAGGCCGTGAAGAGCTCGTCGCCGAGGCGCTGGTAGAGGTTGAGCACGGTCCCGTAGCTGAGGTCGAACTGGGAGCGGACGGGCTCGACCTTGCCCTTGACGATCCCGCGCACGGTCCGCGTGTCGTCCTTGAAGGGGTCATAGGTCAGGTAGACGGCGCCGACGGGGTCCAGGCCGCGCCGGCCGGCTCGTCCCGCCATTTGCTGATACTGACGGGTCATGAGGGGGACCCGGGCCTTGCCGTTCCAGCGCATCACGCCCTCGAAGGCCACGCTCCGAGCCGGCATGTTGACGCCGAGGGCGAAGGTCTCGGTCGCGCACAGGAGGCGAATGTGGCCGCCGCCGAAGAGTCGCTCGACGACCTCCTTGAGGCCCGGGAGGACGCCGGCGTGGTGATAGGCCACGCCGCGCTCGACCAGGCCGACGAGGCGCTTGAGGTCGGGGTCGGTGAGGTCGAGGGAGAAGGCCTCGGCCAAGCGCTCGAGCTCGGCTCGCGCGGCGCGACCCGCCGCGGGGGTGTCGTGGAGGTCCTGTCGCCCGGCGACTGACTCGGCCAGGCGCTCGCAGGCGTTGCGCGAGAAGAGGAAGAAGAGGAGGGGCAGCTCTTCGCGATCCGCGATCTCGTGGACGAGGTCGCGCTGGGCGCCTTCGTAGTAGCCGCGGATATCGCGAGCCCGGCGCTTGTAGCGGCCGCGCATCCCGCGCTCGCTCAGCTGGAGCTCGTCGAGGCGCTGGAGGGGCCGGATCTTGCCCTCGGTCGAGGCCACGTTGACTTGGAGGGGGACCGGGCGCTTGGTCTCGAGGACGACGCGGACGGGGTGCTTGCGGACCTCCTGCATCCAGTCGGCGAACTCGTTGAGGTTGCTGACCGTGGCCGAGAGGGCCAGGACCCGCACGCAGGGGGGCGCGAAGATCAGGGACTCCTCCCAGACCGTGCCGCGATCGGGGTCGTCGAGGTAGTGGACCTCGTCGAAGATCACCCAGCCGATCTCCTCGGTGCGCTCGGGCGCGTCGAAGATCGTGTTGCGGAAGATCTCAGTCGTCATGACCACGATCGGCGCCTGGGCGTCGATGGAGAGGTCGCCGGTCGAGATCCCGACCTTGCCGGGGTAGGCCTCGGAGAGGTCGCGGTATTTCTGGTTGCTGAGGGCCTTGATCGGCGCCGTGTAGACGGCTCGCTTCCCCTCGGCCAGGGCCCGCTCGATCGCGTAGTAGGCGATCAGGGTCTTTCCGGCGCCGGTCGGGGCCGCGACCACGACGTCTTCGTCTCGCGCAATGCCCTCCAGCGCTTCCTGTTGGAAGCGGTCTAGGGGTAGGCCACGGAAAGTCTCTCTCACGTCGTGCTCTGATCTCTCAGAAGAGGGGCGCTGATTGGGGTGGGCTGCGCCCCGCGCAGGAGTCGCGCCAGCGGGCGCGGCTCGAAGAGCGAGTCAGGGGGTGCAGAGTTGAGCCTCAAGCGGGCTCCTCAGTCGTTGTGGGGACGCGTCCCGTGGGTCGGGCTGTCGCAGGCCGCAGTCTATCGAGCGCAGGCGTCATCCTCGGGCGCGGCGGTGAGGTAGCTTGAGCTTCCATGAAGGTTCACCTCCAGCGCCCCACCTGTCCCTATTGTCGCGCCGCGATCGAAGCCGCTCAGCCGAAGGTCGGCTGTCCGGGCTGCATGGCTTGGCAGCACGCAGCCTGCCTCCTGGAGTCCTACGCTTGCTCGGCCTGCGGTCGCCAGGCCGCAGCGCCAGCCTCCCCGAGCGGGGGCTCAGGACCGCTTCAATACCGGATCTTTCGCAGCAGCTGGAGCAGCTGGGAGGCGCTCTTCGGGGACGCGGCGGCCTTTGCGAGCTGGGCCTCTTCAGGCTTGGTCTCGATCTCTCACTCCGCCGACGAGACCGACGGCGTCGTCACGGTCTGGTATCGCCACCCGAGCACGGCCTCGCAGGCCACGCTCCGCTTCCAGGTCGTCCGCGGTTCGCTGGCGAGCTGGGAGAGCCTCTTCTCTCAAGCCGGGCGGGTCGCGAGCGGAAAGCGCGTGGCTGGGATCTCGCACTCGGAGGACAAGAACGAAGGGGTGATCGCGATCTGGTATTGGGCCTAGGCCCAGACCCCGCCAGACCCTAGGAAGCTAGACCCTAGGCTGTCTGGAGCAGCTCCATGATCACCTCGTCGGGCACGAGGTCCTCGGCTTCAGCGTGATAGCTGAGCATGATCCGGTGCCGTAGGACTGGCGCTGCGATCTTGCGGAGGTCGGCCTCGGTGGCGTGGGCGCGTCCCTGGAGGAGGGCGCGGGCCTTGGCGCCCAAGATCAGGTATTGAGTCGCGCGGGGACCCCCGCCCCAGGCCAGCCACTCGCGGACGAAGGCCGGCGCGGTCCCACTCTCTTGGCGGGTGCGGCGGGTCAGCTCCATGGCGAAGCGGATCAGGGACTCGGGGACCTCGATCCGGCGAGCGAGCTGGTGGAGCCGGACGATCTCCTCGCGACTAAAGAGCGACTTGAGGTCGCTCGTATAGCTCGAGGTCGTCCGGCGCATGATCTCGTATTCGTCCTCGAAGGAGGGGTAGTCGACCTGAATCATGAACATGAAGCGGTCGAGCTGGGCCACGGGGAGGGGATAGGTGCCCTCCTGCTCGATGGGGTTCTGGGTCGCGAGGACGAAGAAGGGGTCCGGCAGCGGGTAGCGGGAGCCAGCGCAGGTCACCTGTCGCTCTTCCAAGGCCTCCATCAGGGCGGCCTGGGTCTTGGGCGGCGTGCGGTTGATCTCGTCAGCCAGGACCAGGTTGGAGAAAATGGGTCCCTTGCTGAAAATGAACTTCCGCTCGCCCGTGTCAGGGTCGGCGCCGATCACCGTGGTGCCGGTGATATCGGTCGGCATCAGGTCGGGCGTGAACTGGATCCGGCGGAAATCGAGCGAGAGGCTCTCCGCCAAGGACGAAACCAAAAGTGTCTTTGCGAGACCTGGCACGCCGACGAGGAGGCTGTGACCCTGGGCGAGGACGGCGCAGAGGAGCTCCTCGATGGGGCCCTCCATTCCGACGATTCGCTGCGCTAGGCCTTGCCGCAGCTGGGTTACACGGTCTCCCGTGGACTCAATAAAGCTGCGGTCTTCGCTGGTCAATCCACTCATGCGGGTCATTGGACGTCATCCCTGCGGGCCTGACCACCCCCCAAGAAAAACCACTGCAAGGTGGAGTTTGTCGGTCGTGCATGTATCCTCTCCAGAATTGTCAGTCGTGAACATTTCAACCACGTGGGGGTGACCACTATGTCGAAGAGCGCAGGCCTGTTGAAGGCTTTGGACAAAGCCAAGAACATCAACCAAGCTGCTCAAGTCTTTGAGCGGATCAAGAAGGCGCAGGAGAAGAGTCCTGACGACCACGAGCTGTGGGAGACCCGCATTCGCGCGCTCCGCAAGCTCGGCGAGAACCTTCCTCCCAAGCACACCGGTCAGGGCGGCGCTCGCGGCGCGGGCCTCCCCATTGATCGTCGTCAGGCCTACAAGGCTCGCCTCGTGGCGGGCGTCTCGGCTCGACAGTTCGACCGGATCCTCAAGGAGTGGCGGAAGTCGGGCGAGCGTCCGAAGGTCCAGCTCTTCCTCAAGATGGCTCGTAAGGACCGTGGCGAGGATCCCTCGATTCTGGTCGAGAAGCTCCAGGCCGCCCTCGGTGACCTGAGCGACGCTCTGGCGAACACGCCCGAGAACGCCAAGGCCCTGGCCTCGGCGGAGCGAGCGATCAAGAAGCTCAACCTCGAGGGCAGCAAGCTCGGCAAGGAGCGCGCCCGTCAGCGCGCCGCTCGCGAGCGGGCCAAGAAGGCTGCGGCTCCGAAGAAGAAGGCCGCTCCGAAGAAGAAGGCCGCCGCCAAGAAGAAGGCTGCCCCGAAGAAGAAGGCCGCCAAGAAGAAGACGACCAAGCGGAAGACCAAGAAGCGCTAGCTCCTTGGTCGACCCCCGCCAGGGCTAACGCTCAGGCGGGTAGGTTGACTCAGACCAGGAACGATCAGCGATTGGCGCGAGCCGGTCGCTGATCGCTTCATGTACGGAGGCTTCCTCGGGTGACATTCTTGACACGACAAGAGTGGCACGTCGAGATTCCCGACGCCGGAGTCTCCGCTGAGCGGATTCGGGGCCCTTGGGGAGCAAGCAGCGCCCTGGCTCGGATCAAGGGCGCGGGATCCGTCCACTTCAACCTGCTAGCCTTAGGCGAGCGAGGAGCTGAATGCCTGATTCCGCGACCCAAGCAGATTCCGAGGCCGAAGAGGGCGCGCTGGCGGCTGTCTCGAGCCAGGTCAAGCGGCTGATCGCGCGCCTGGTGCCTGTCGAGGGCGAGGACGCCACGGACCAGACGCCGCTCAAGGTCGAGCTCACGGCTCCCCGGCGCAACATTCCCAGCTACGTCAGCTCGGCTCCCTATCACGTCGAGAGTGAGGAGGAGCCCCTTCCGGCTGAGGCCGACGCGTTCTTACAGGTCTGGGAGATCGACCGGGTTCACGTCAACAGCTGGGGGACCAACGCCGACGGCGACACGCATGACTCGCGGAATCAGCTCGTGGCTTCGATCCCTGGGATCGTGGTTCGCGAGGAGGCCAAGTTCGAGTTCAGGGCCTTAGGCGATCCCGTCCCTGTTCGGAGCGCCGCGCCGGCCAAGGGCTCCCTGAAGCTCGAGCTGAATGACGCAGACGGCCAGCCTCAAGAGCTCGAGGTCTGGTTGCCCGAGCACGAGAGCCTCTTGGAGCTCGTGGCTGTCGTGCGGAGCAAGGTCAATGACTGCGCCATGGAGGACGCCACGGCGTCGACCAGCGGGATCCTCCAGGTTCACAACGTGCACGGGAGCGCTCGGCGGCAGATCGAGGAGGAGGGTGGGCTGACCCTGGCCTTCGTGGCTGACTACGACACGAGCAACGCGCGCAACGACGTCAAGCAGCGCAACGACGCCGAGTTCAAGCGCCAGGCGGCTGGGTTCTTGGGGACTCGGGCGAGCTTCGTGGTCAAGGACGGGGTTCTGTCCCTGGGTTACACCTTGGTCAGCGGCTCGGACGAGATCGCGAGTGTGTGCGAAGAGGTGCGCTGCGCCGTCGCCAGCGCTCTCGAGCTGAGCGAGCCGCCCAAGGTCGCGACGCTCCTTCTCTACGGCCACGGGACGCGGACGAAGCTCCAGCTGAACCCCGCTGGCTACAACGCCAGTGGCTCGATCCAGCCCAAGGCTTGCGAGGACCTGGTGGCTGCGCTCGAGCCGCACCTCGCCGAGGAGGTGACTCTGGCGCTTTTCGCCTGCAACAACGCCCGCGGTGATCGCGCCGGTGGCTCCTGCGGGCGGAGCGACAAGACTTATGCCCATGCCTGCGTGGGCGAGATCCCCGGGGCCGACTCTTTGGCTTGGAAGCTGTTCCGGGCTCTCACTAAGGGAGGGAGTCGTCGGGCGACTGTTTGGGGGCATACGACCTCGGGCCACACCACCCGCAACTCTCTCCTGCGGGTGATCTCGAGCTGGGGCGTCGCTGACTTCGCGAGTCTCCTCCTGGGGGCGCGGAACCTGACCTCTGCGGCGCGCAGTCACTACGTGACGCGCTTCTCGGCCAACTTCGGCAGCCAGTCCAAGGCCGTAGCGCTCTCTAGGCTTCGCAACGGGAACCGCCTCCGTGCGCTCTCGGCCCTGAGCGCTCGCTACCTCCCCTGGAGCGCCCTCGGCGGAAGCGAGTCGACCCCTAGAGATCCCGGGCACAACCCAGCGGCGGCCCAACATGTGGCGCGCGTGGTGGACGATCTTCGCAGCCTGCTGGCGGTGACGAGCGTTCAGCCCGAGCCTTGGTCCTACGAGGACGAAGATCGCCGGGTGATCACGGGACGCTGTCCAGACGTCGAGAGCACCGAGCCTCTGGCGCCGCACTTCTCGCTGGCGGAGTTCACTCGAGCCGAGCTGGGGTCTCCCCTCCGTCTAGAGGTGAGCCTGCTCCAGGCCTTGGAGCTCCTGCGGGTTCGCGGTCGGACCGCGCTCAAGATCGAGGCGCTCCTTGAGGGCGGGGCCATGGTGCGCCTCAAGCTGGCGACTGAGCGTCACGAGTCCGTCCAGAAGGTCGCTGAGGATTTGATCGAGGAGGGGCTCTTGAGTGGGGTCTGGCTCGTCGGAGAGCGACTCTATATCTCGGTCGGTCGGTTGGAGCACGACGACGAGCTTGTCTGGATCACGGGCTGCCGCGGCCCGAGCGAGCTCGTCAAAGAGGCCTACGTGACTCGCTCGATTCACGCCGAGGCCTGCGGCGAGATCGCGCGCGTCCGGCGGAGCCTCCTCCAGGCAGGTCAGCACCTGATTGATCGCGGGGCGACGCTGGGTCGCGTGAGCTCCGACGGGCTCATGCTGCGCTTGCTAGGCCCGAGCGACGCCCTCTCGCAGGCTGCTCAGCCCTTGCTTTGTGAGCTGGGCTGGATCGACTCGATCGAGGTTCGCCAGGACGGGGTGCAGCTCGAGTGCCTGCCCGAGGGCTCCGAGCCCTGTAGCGAGTAGCGAGTCGGGGGCGGGGCCCCTTGACGTGTCGTGTGGCGGAGCCATAGGGGCCCATGGGGAACAGGGAAGCGCGCCCGACGGTTCTGACCCATGCCGCAACCCGGGGGACCCTCGACGAGTCGAGGGCGGAGCCCATGGGGGGCTTGGGGGCCTGACTCCGCCGTCAAGGCGCCCTCCGGTTCTCACTCAGGCCACAACCAGGGGGACCCTCGACGAGTCGAGGGGGCGGAGCCAATGGGGGGCTTGGGGGCCTGACTCCGCCGTCAAGGCGCCCTCGGGTTCTCACTCATGCCACAACCAGGGGGGACCCTCGACGAGTCGAGGGGGGCGGAGCCCCATGGGGGGTTTGGGGGGCGTCTGACTCCGCCGTCAAGGCGCCTTCGGGTTCTCACTCATGCCACAACCAGGGGGGACCCTCGACGAGTCGAGGGGGGCGGAGCCCCATGGGGGGTTTGGGGGGCGAAGCCCCCCATCAAACCAGACCTAGATTCGGATCAGCGCCGCGCGGACCAGCTCTTCGGTCGTGGCCTCGGGTTGATCCGTGCGGATCTCGGTCAGGAGGAGGCGGGCGCGCTGTGGGGGGAGCTCCAGGCCGCAGAGGGCGCGGAAGGCTGACTCGAGCTCGGTGTCTTGGGTCGCGGCGACGGGGCGGGGGAGCGAGCCAGAGGCCGTCAGGGGGGCGCCGGAGGCTGCGATCACGGTTTGGATCTTGTCCTTGAGCTCGAGGATCACGCGCTTGGCGAGCTTGGGGCCGACACCTCTGACCTTGATCGCCTTGGGCTCGCCGCTGGCGACGGCCGAGGCGACTTGGCCGGGCGTGGGCTGGGCTCCGACGAGGCGGAGGGCGACGCTGGGGCCGATCCCCGAGACTCCGCGCAGGAGGTCGAAGAGGGCTCGGCCTTCTGCGCTGGCGAAGCCGAAGAGGCGGGGTTGGGACTCTTGGGCGCCCACGAAGAGGAAGCGGGTGAAGAGGATCACCTCTTCGCCGAGGGGGGGGAGGGTCTCGAGGCTGTAGCGGTCGGACTCGACGTGGAGGCCGATTCCACCGACTTCGACGAGGGCGAAGGTTGTCTCTAGGGCGAGGAGGGTTCCACGGACGCGATCGATCACGGGCGCATGCTACTGCCTGCCACCCCCTTCCCCGTGCTCCCCGGCGAGGCTGCTCCCCAGAGATCCCCGCTTTCCGCGAAAGGGTCGGAGGGGAGTTCGGTCCTTGAGCGGCGTGGAGCTTGCGCCCGGTCGGGTGCCTTGCTCCGATACACGCCAACGAAGGAGCCTCCTCGTGCGCATTCTGTCTGGTGTCCAACCCTCGGGTGAGCTCCACCTCGGCAACTACTTCGGAGCGATTCAGCAGCACCTCGAGCTGCAGGATCAGGGCGACGCCTTCTACTTCATTGCCGATTACCACGCCCTGACCACGGTCCAGGACGCCCCTCGCCTCCGCGAGCTGGTCCGAGACGTGGCCGCGACCTACCTGGCCCTAGGGCTGGATCCCACCAAGGCGACCTTCTTTCGCCAGAGCGACGTGCCCGAGGTCCACGAGCTGACGTGGATGCTCAACTGCGTGACGGGCATGGGCGAGCTCGAGCGCGCGACGTCCTATAAGGACAAGGTGGCCAACGGGATCACGCCCAGCGTGGGCCTGTTCACCTACCCGGCGCTCATGGCCAGCGACATCCTGATCTACCGGAGCAACCTGGTTCCGGTCGGCAAGGACCAGGTCCAGCACGTCGAGATCTGCCGCGACATGGCCCAGCGCTTCAACCACGCCTTCTCCTGCGAGGTCCTGATCAAGCCCGAGCACCGCCTGTCCAAGACCCCCAAGGTTCCAGGGGTCGACGGCCAGAAGATGTCCAAGAGCTACGGAAACACGATCCCGATCTTCGCCAGCGGCAAGAAGCTCCAGAAGGCGATCGGCAAGATCGTGACCGACAGCAAGAACCCCAAGCTCGAGGCCCTAGACCCCGAGACCTGCAACGCCTTCGCGATCTTCGAGCTCTTCGCCGACGACGAAGAGCGCGAAGCAATGGCCAAGCAATACCGCGAGGACCGAACCTTCCTCGGCTACGGCGTGATCAAGAAGCGGATCAAGGAGCTCATGGACGAGGCCTTCGGGCCGGCCCGCGAGCGGAAGGAGGCGCTCTTGAAGCCCGGCAGCGAGCTGGACGACGTCCTGGCCGAGGGGGGCAAGAAGGCCCGCGCCATCGCGCGGGAGACCATCGACCTGTGTCGTGAGGCGACGGGCCTGACGGGGCCGGGGAGCTAACTGAAGGAGTCTTGGTCGTTGCTGGGCCGCTGGACGCGGGCGGGGACACCCCAGGCGACCACCTCGGCGGGAAGGTCGCCGACGACCGCCGCTCCGACACCCACGATCGTCTTGGCCCCGATCGAGACTCCGTTTCGGACCAGGGCACCAATGCCCAGGAGAGATCCCTCGCCGACGCGAACCCCTCCCCCAAGCCGTGCGCCGACGGAGACATGGACGAAGTCTCCTAGGTCACAGTCGTGATCAACGATCGAGCCGGTGTTCAGAATGGAATGCGCCCCGACCCGTGCTCGGGCGTGGAGGATCGAACCTGGCAAGAGAATAGAGCCTGGGCCAACCTGAGCGCTAGGGCTGACTTCGGCTGTGGGATGGACGAGTGTTGCGAAGGGCACCGCGTCGCCGAGTCTCCCGGCGATCTGGGCGCGACGGGAGTTGCTACCGATCGCAAGGAACACCTCGGCTTCCTCTCTGCGAGCGACTTCGATCAGTTCTCCTAGGGTGGTCGCGCGGACTGGGACACCAAGGACTTGGCTCCCACGAAGGTTTGAATTGCCGTCCGCAAAGCCAAGGACCGCTCTGGAGGTGGCGCGAGCGACCTCTAGTGCGACGGCACCGTGTCCGCCTGCTCCGTAGATGTAGATCCCTTGGGGCTGCATGCGCCCAGTCTAGTGGGGGTCCGGTTGAGTGCACCTGTTAGGTGTCGTAAGGGACTCCCGCTTCAACCGAATCGGACCGCCGGGTCGGAACTGTGTTTTGACGAGTACTCGCGGCGTAGGTGCCGTGGACGCCTCATGGGTGAAGGCAACTGCGCGATTCGGTAGCCTGCGCTAGCACCAATGCACGTCCTCTACTTTCACCAATACTTCACCACCCCAGCGGGCAGCGGGGGAACTCGCTCCTATGAGTTCGCTCAAGCCCTTCTGGCTAAAGGTCATCGCGTGACCATGGTTTGCCTTGGGGACTCACGGAACACGCTGGGGCTCGAGGGCGAGGTGGGGCGAGGCATTCGTCGCGGTGAGGTCGACGGGATAGACGTCATCCAGTTCAGCCTTGAGTATTCGAACTACCAGAGCCTGCTCAAGCGGGCGTCGGTGTTTCTGCGCTATGCCGCGGGAGGCGTGGGAGTCGCGCTCAAGCTCGACTACGACCTCCTCTTCGCCACGAGCACGCCCTTGACCGCCGGGATCCCCGGGGTGTTCGCCCGTCTCCTTCGGCGAAAGCCCTTCGTGTTCGAGGTCCGTGATCTTTGGCCGGAGCTTCCGCGTGCAATGGGCGTCGTGACCAACCCCCTCGTGCTGGGGGCGCTCAGCGCTTTGGAGTGGATCACGTATCGAGCGGCGACGAGTTCGATCGGACTCTCGCCGGGGATTCGCGAGGGTATCGCGCGAAGAAGCCGCGTCGGTCAACCGATAGCAATGATCCCCAACGGCGCCGACCTGGACCTGTTTGAGCCCGGCCGCCGCGAGGACCTGAATCTGCCTGGGATCGGGCCTGACGCCTTCGTCGCGGTCTTCACTGGAGCCCATGGCCGCGCAAACGGTCTCGACGCGATCTTGGATTGCGCGGCCGAGTTGAAGCGGCGGGGCCGATCCGACGTCGCGCTCGCCTTCATTGGTGACGGGGCGCTCAAGCCGGCCCTCGTCGAGCGCGCTCGGAGCGAGGGGCTCGACAACTGTCACTTCTACGATCCAATTCCCAAGTCCGAACTTGCTCAGGTCCTGGGTTGCGTAGACGCTGGCCTGATGGCGCTCGCGAACGTTCCCGCCTTCTATTACGGAACTTCACCCAACAAGTTCTTCGACTACCTTTCCGCAGGCCTACCTGTGGTGAACAACTACCCAGGCTGGCTGGCGGGTCTGATCGAAGAGCACGACTGTGGACTTGCGTCACAGCCTGATGATCCCGCGGGGCTTGCGGACGCGCTTTGTGCTCTCGCGGACGCGCCCGAGGGCCTCAAGACGAAAGGTAAGAACGCGCGTCGCTTGGCGGAAGCCAAGTTCGCTCGTAGGCACCTGGCGAGGCGATTCGTAGGGTGGTTGGAAGATACGATCGTTGAGCGTCAAGAAGCGTCTCAGGTTCCGCCGACAGCACTCCTCTAGTTTGCGTCCTGAACTCCGGGACAGCTAGGTCAGCGTGCCACGCCCTCCGGGGAGAAGAGGCTGAGCGCAGCTGAATACGCTTGGATTCCGTCTGCTCCCCAGGAGTCTGCGCTCGCGACAGGGGTGTCGACAAGCACGCGCCTGATGGTTCGAGTGAGCATGCCTAGGTCTCCTAGCTCGACCACTGAAGCCCCCGGAGGACGCTGGCAAACCCTCGTCGCTACAACTGGGGTTCCCAAGAAGAGCGACTCCGCGACTGCAACGCCGTAGCTGTCGTGTGAGGTGTTTCGGACATAGACGCTGGCGTCTCTGAGCGCCCGGAGAAATGCCGCTGGCTCAGTTTCCTCGAAGACTCTGATCTTTGAGTGTGAGCCGAGTTGGCGAGACATGACCTCCCAAAACTCGGCGTCGGTCTCGCCGTAGCAGTAGCAGTGGAGCTCGAGCTCAGGAAACTCGTTACGTAGCAGCTGCCAGACTTCAAGGACCTCCCGATATCGATACGTGGAAGTTCGGTAGCCGCTCGTGACGAGGACCGGGCGTCGCGGTGGGGCAGGTTCAGCAGCGATTTCGTGGATTAGAGCGTCCGGTATGAACGAGGAGGCTCGAATCGCGACGGTTCTCGGCGAGACCTCGCGGAGGCTCTCCTCTATCCCCATGTTGAAGCAGAGCATTGCTGACGAGCGCCGAACGACTCGTCGCTGAAGAAGTGCCGCCAATCCGCGGTCCCGAATGTCCTGCGGGAATGACCCGCTGTGCTGGACCAAGACGAGGCGATCAGAAGCGATGAGCCTGGAGGTCAGCCAGAGCTTGAGCGATCGTCTGGGGCACGAGCTCGAAGAGTAGTGGAAGAAGACCGGGCTCCGGTCGCGGCGAGCTTGGTGTAGGAGCCGGAGGCCTGCTGCTGCCGTGAGTTCGCCCGGGTTCGAGGCAGTGAGCCGCCGGGGGTTGATTACGTGGACCTCGTGGCCGAGACCGCTGAGACCCTCGAGTACGCGCTGACAGTGAATGGTTACGCCCCCGACAGGTGGAGGGAGCGCCCCGATTTGAACGATCACGATTGCTTTCCGGAGTGCGCCCGTCTTGGGCGGGTCTCCACTCGCAGTGTAAGGCAGCCCGCTCCTCTCCTCGCCTCTCCTCTCCTCTCCTCGGGGC
>Ga0316202_10000894_pt1 | contig 26898 bp, 35 predicted proteins | sample 3monrhotite_MG_FD_204934 | JGI IMG/M metagenome (GOLD analysis project Ga0316202, IMG submission 204934) | Microbial mat bacterial communities from mineral coupon in-situ incubated in ocean water Damariscotta River, Maine, United States -... | ecosystem: Environmental > Aquatic > Marine >... | reverse complement strand
CGACGACGAGGTTATCGCTACGATCGCAGATCCCGATGATATCGTCACGCTGTAAACGTGAGGAGGACTCATGCTAGAAGAAGAAAATAATCAAGCTCCAGAACAAGAGGTTGATGAAGGTGAGATTGTAGAACTTGATGTTCCAGAAGAAGATCAAGAAGCGCAAGCTGCCGTAGAAGATGTTTCTGAAGAAGAAACAAAACAAGATGAAGAGCAAGACGAACTAGAGAATTATTCAAAAAATGTTCAAAAGCGTATTGCTAATTTAACTAAAAAAATGCGTGAGCAAGAGCGTGCTGCTCAATCTGCTTACGAGTATGCAAAGAGCTTACAAAGTGAGAATGAACATTTAAAAACCAGCACATCTCAGCTTAATCAAAGCTATTATGGTGAAGCTGAAAATAGATTAAAGTCTCAAAGAGCTCAAGCTAATAGTGTTTTGAAAGGCGCTTATCAAGATCAAGATTGGGACAAAGTAACAAAAGCCCAAGAAATTCTTGACAAGATTACTGTTGAAGAAAGCAAGTTAGCTAACAATAGAATGCAAATTCAAAGAGAGCCTGTGTATCAAAATGTACCGCAAGAGCAATCTTTTCAACAACAAGTTCAGGCTCCGACTCCGCAAGCAGATCCTGCGGCAGAGTCTTGGGCAGAAAAAAACGAGTGGTTTGGTCAAGACGAAATAATGACCATGGCCGCTTTTAACATTCATCAAAAATTAATTGAAGAAGAAGGGTTTGATCCTAACGACTCAATGTACTATGATGAGATAGACAAACGTATGAGATCTGAGTTTCCTCACAAATTTAGTGATGGTGGCGCAGTCAAATCAAAAGCAAGGATGCAACAAACCGTTGCTCCAGCTGGAAGATCTGAAGGCTCTGGAAGAAAACGTCAAGTCAGACTAAGCAAAAGCGAAGTCGAAATGGCTCGTCGTTTGAATGTACCAGTTCAAGAATACGCTAAGCATATTAAAAGGTAATAAATATGGCTGATAAAAAAGAAACTAATAACAGAACTCCGCGTTCTGCTGATACTCGAGCTACTATGAACGCTCGCAAACCATGGCGTCCCCCATCTATGTTGGAGACACCACCTGCACCTGAAGGTTATACCTACAGGTGGATAAGAGCCGAAATTGTCGGTCAGGAAGATAAAAAGAATGTAATGTCTAGGTTACGTGAAGGCTTTGAGCTTGTGCGTACTGAAGAGATTGGAGACTTTGAACTTCCTTCGATTGATGATGGAAAGCACGCTGGTGTTGTCGCAGTTGGTGGTTTGCTTTTGGCTAAGATTCCAAATGAAACACGTGAAGAAAGAAACGCCTATTTCTCAGACCGTGCTCAACAGCAACAAGAAGCTATTGATAATGATCTAATGAAGGAATCAGATCCAAGTTCTCCGATGTTAAAACCTCAGAGAACATCAAGCGTAACTTTTGGTGGCGGTAAAAGAAGTTAATTCTTATACCGTTAAATAAATATTTAATTTAAAGGTAATAATATGTCTAATCAAAATGCACCTTTCGGATTAAAACCAGTAGGAAAAGTTGGTTCGAGTTATAACAGCGAAGGAACAACTGAATATAAAATTGCCTCTGGTGCATCTGGAAACATTTTTTCAGGCGACCTAGTGAAGATGACCAACGCGGGAACTATTTTAGTTGCTGGCGCTACGGATAATCCTGTACTAGGAGTCTTTAGAGGATGTCAATATACAGATTCAAGCGGAGATACGATTTTTTCATCGTATTGGCCTGATGGAACTGTGACATCTGACGCGGTGGCATTCGTAGTTGACGATCCTAATGCCTTGTTTGAAGTTCAATCAGCTGCTACTGGTTCAGTAGTACAAACAGTTGTTGGTAATAACGCCGATACTGTTTACACAGCTGGTTCAACAATAACAGGTATTTCAGCTGTTGAAATTAGTGGCACTACTGCTGCTACTTCAGCTCAGCTAAGGATTGTGGGCGTTTCTACTGATCCTGAAAACAGCACCCTAGGTACTGGTTCAGCTTCAACAAACGTGAACTTGATTGTTAAAATTAACGAGCACTTCTATGCTCAAACAGTAGGGGTATAAATAATGGCTATTAATAGATCCCAATTAGCAAAAGAACTAGAGCCTGGCCTTAATGCCCTTTTCGGCATGGAATATGCAAGGTACGATTCTGAACACGAAGAAATCTACGAAACAGAATCTTCAGATAGAGCGTTTGAAGAAGAAGTAATGATTGTTGGTTTTGGAAACGCTTCAGTTAAAGCTGAAGGAAGCGGAGTATCATTTGATAACGCTTCAGAAGGTTATACTTCACGTTACAACCATGAAACTGTTGCTTTAGCTTTTGCTCTTACAGAAGAAGCTGTAGAAGATAATCTTTACGATAGACTTGGTTCAAGGTATACAAAAGCCTTGGCTAGATCTATGGCTAACACTAAGCAGATTAAAGCTGCTTCTGTGTTAAACAATGCGTTTGACAGTAATTTTACTGGTGGCGACGGTCAACCACTTGTTTCTAGCTCTCACCCTCTTGGTGGCGGCGGAACTGCAAGTAACAGACCTTCAACATATACAGACCTTAACGAAACTTCATTAGAAGATGCGTTGATTTCTGTTTCAACTTTAACCGACGACAGACAATTACAAATTGCTCTGAAAGGTATGAAGTTAATTGTTCCACCTCAATTGCAGTTTGTCGCTGATAGATTAATCAACACTCCTGGTAGAGTTGGTACATCTGACAATGACATCAACGCTATTAGGAATATGGGTATGTGTCCTGATGGATATGTGGTTAACCACTATCTAACAGACAATGATGCTTGGTTCCTAAAAACAGATTGTCCAGATGGCTTTAAACACTTCCAAAGAAGTCCTATGTCAACAGCCCTAGAGGGTGATTTCGATACTGGTAACATGCGTTACAAAGCTAGAGAAAGATACTCTTTCGGTTACTCCAATTGGAGAGCTGTTTTCGCTTCTCAAGGTGCTTAATTCTTAGCAATTGATAAAAGGGGAGCATTTGCTCCCCTTTTTTTGTATAAAAATTTACAAAAAGCTACCTATAATTAGATTCTTGATGTAGAATCTGAGTAAACCGAGGTATATTTATGAATACTGGTTTACATATGAGTATCAGCTTAGCTAACTCACCCTGCAATGGACGTTGCTCAACGTCAATGGCTCCCTTTGACGAAAGATGTCAAGGTTGCGGCCGAGATATAGAAGAAATAAGAGACTGGGAAACCTATCCAGACTTTAGCAAAAAACTAATTAATGTAAAAAACTGGCTAGATGGTTATAATATTAGACAGAAAAAAGAATCTACAATGACAGCAAAAGATATTCAAAAAATAAAAGATATAGATGGCAGAATGACAACTGTTATAGCTCTAGTTGAGATGATTGGTAAAGATATGATAGATGAATTTGGTAAAGATCCAGCTATTAAAGATTCTTATCAAGCTTTATTTAAATGCAGAGAAGAAATTTTAAAGTCTAAAGAAAACTTCCCTCAAGACCTCTAAAGTAGTATAGTTATCTAAACCGAGGTAACTCGTTGCTCCAACTGACTCGGCAGACTTACTCCAAGATGGCGCAACATATTTAGTTAGGAGAAAATAATGGCTAAATCAACTTTTTCAGGTCCAGTCAAATCATTGGCAGGATTTATTTCAGCAGGTACAAATTCAGTTGTTAGTTTAACAGCGAATACAACCTTAACAGTAGACGATCACGCAGGAAAACTTTTGTTGTGTAATGATGCAGACGGTGCATTTACTTTACCTTCAATTGTTTCAACTGTACCTAGCGATCCTACAGATCCAAACCAAACTAATAACTTGGGTGCTACTTTTACATTTTTAGTTATTACAGCAGCGACTGGCATGACTATCGTTACTGATGGCACAGATAAATTTGTTGGTGGTTTGTATACAGGTGTAGATGACGCAACAGGTAAAACTTTTATTTCAGGTGCTGCTAACGATATCATTACTTTGAATGGTACAACCAAAGGTGGTCTAGCAGGAAGTGTAATTAAAGTACACGCTGCGGATACTGCTAAATACGTTGTAGAAGGAATTATTCTTGGTTCAGGAACTTTAGTAACACCATTCTCTGGTTCTTAATTTTAGGAGCTAATTATGGCAGGTAGAATTGTAGGCTCAGATGTAAAAACAGCTACTAGCACTAGCTCCGCTACTGGCGGAGCTGTTTTGCAAGCAGGTAGATCTAGATTAAGGGGTTATGTTATTGCAGGAGGAACTTCAGACGGTACTGTAACTTTTAGAGACGGTTCTGTTACTGGCACTACTCTTCTTATTGCTCCTTGCAACGCTAATGATACTGAAACAATGAACATTCCAGATTCTGGGGTTTTATTTTCAGATGGTATTCATGTTGTATTGAGCAATATAGACAGAGTAACTGTTTTTCATTCTTAGTCATGGCTGAGAAGTCATCAATATCAAGAGTAGGAACAACTGAGCCTTTTGAGTTACAAGTCTCAAGAGGCCAGATTTCCTATCACAAAACCAACTTTAAATTTGGCTTTAATCCACTAGTTGTTGATTCCTTAGAAACCGTTTGGGCGCAAGGCGGTTTATATACCTACCTATCTTCTGCTTCCACTCTTTATATATCAAGTTCATCAACAAATGATGATGTAGCTGGTACTGGCGCAAGAACTGCAAAAGTTTCAGGTCTTGATGCTAACTATAATGAAGTATCAGTTACTGTTGACTTAGACGGACAAACTGGCGTACAACTCGGTGACGCTAGTAATTGGATAAGAGTAAACAGAATAGAGGTTCTAACAGCAGGTAGTGGCGGTGCTAATGCTGGTGTTTTATATGTAGGAACTGAGGCTACCCCTTCAAGTGGAGTGCCTACCAATAAATACGCAACTGTGGCTATAGGAGACAATCAAACGCTTATGGCACTTTGGACAGTGCCAGCAGGGTATACAGCTTATCTATATGAAACTCATATAACCGTAGCAACAGAAGCTAATAATAAATACGGAATAGTAACAGTTCTTGCTAGACCTGATGGCGGTGTCTTTAATGTAAAAGATAAATTTACAACCGTTTTAGATACAGTAACTCAAAAATACAATTTTCCTTTAAAGTTTGAAGAAAAAACAGATATTGAAGTAAGAGCTATAGGTAGCTCTTCAAATGCTAATATTGCAATTTCAGCAGGACTGGATATTATTTATATAGCTAACGCTTAATTATGGCAGAGCGAAAAAAAACAAAACCCATCCGAAGAACCACTGCAGGAAAGGGAGCTAATTACCGTCCTACTAAAAAAGGCGCTGGTATGACAAAAAAAGGTGTAGCCGCTTATCGTAAAGCTAATCCAGGATCTAAACTTAAAACAGCAGTAACAGGAAAGGTTAAAAAAGGAAGTGCAGCAGCTAAAAGACGCAAGTCTTATTGCGCTAGATCACTTGGGCAACTTAAAAGAAGTTCAGCTAAAACTAGAAACGATCCTAATTCAAGAATACGCCAAGCAAGACGAAGGTGGAAATGTTAAATGGCTACTAAAAAAGACGCTTGTTATAACAAAGTAAAATCAAGATATAAAGTTTGGCCATCTGCTTACGCAAGTGGAGCTTTGGTTAAATGCCGCAAAGTGGGCGCAAAAAATTGGGGAAACAAAAGCAGACAAAAAAAATCAGCTGGTGGCGAAGTAACATTTGTTGAAGCTAGAGGTTTCAACAACATGCTTCCAGGCAAACGCAAAAAAACTAAATTAGGCTAATGGCTAGCGATAGTTTAAAAAAATGGTTTGACAGAAATGATGGCAAAGGCTGGATTGACTGTAAAACAGGTAAGCCTTGCGGTAGAAAAAAAGGTGAAAAACGTAGAAGTTATCCTGCCTGTAGACCAACAAAAGCTCAATGTACCGCAGCGGCAAAAAAGAAAACAAGTTCAAAAAGAATTAGCTGGAAAGACGGTAGAACAAAAAAATCAGAAGGTGGTGTCGTAGAAATTAGAATTGCTAAAGGATGTGGTAAAGTAATGAACGGCAGAAGAAAAAAAACTAAGTTTTATTAGGAGTAATTATGTTTAAAAAAACTAAAGGATATGCTACAGGTGGCCCAGTTAAAGGTACTAAATATATGTCAAAAGGCGGCGCCGCAAAAGGGACTAAGTATATGTCCAAGGGCGGAGCAGCAAAAGGTACTAAATATATGGCTAAAGGTGGTGCAGCTAAAGGAACTAAATATATGTCAAAGGGCGGCAAAGTTTAATTTGCACCTTAGATGTCATATTTAATTTCTAATATACCTCAGTTTAAATGCTGGGTAAGAAAAGAATTTACCGCTAATCATAGCAACTATCATGGAGAGTATTTGCATGCTCTTGCTATAGCTGTTAACACAATTCCAGACAGATCTTTGTCGTTTCAAGTTGTATTTACTGGATGCGAAATAGATAGTATGGAAGATGCACCAAATGTTCATGGTGGCGCTATGTGGGCAAGAATGCCTATACAAGCTTTAGTAGCAGACATACCTCTGCAAGAATGGCCAAATCCAATGGAAGATCATTTAGCTCAGCCCTGGGATTGTTTAAGTCATGAGCATTCTGTAATTGTTATGGACAGAGTTAGCTCATCTCCTTGGGTATGCAAAATAGGGGGAGAATTTTATACAGGAAAGTATTTATTTACTGTAGACTATACAGATAATTCTATAGCAGATGACCCAGCTCAACATAAGCAGTCACATGTGCTATATTTAACAGATGCTGGTGAATATACTGGCAATTTTGTAGCTTTACCTAATAATAGGGTAAGAGCAACAAATCCTGCTTTATGGCGTGTAGGCGAGGGAGCACCAGATTTTATGCCCTCTCAATGGACGCATTCAGCAGAACAACATGAGAGCTATATGGACCCAAATGTAACATTTAATAATCTATACGCTCCAGAGGATTAGTTATGGCACTTTCAGGCAGTACAGATTTTGAACCAAACGTAGCTGAGTTCGTGGAGGAAGCATTTGAAAGATGCGGCCTAGAGCTTAGAACTGGTTATGATCTAAAAACTGCTAGAAGATCTATTAACTTAATGCTTGCTGAATGGGCTAACCGAGGTCTTAATCAATGGACGATAGAGCAAGATACCCAAACTGTTACTCAAGGAACAGCTGAGTACACTTTAAACTCTAATGTTATTGATATTTTAGATGTTGTTTTAAGACGTACAACAAACGGCGTTCAAACAGATATTTCTATTGAAAGATTAAGCAGAAGCTCTTATTTAAATATTCCTAACAAAACAACTCAAAGCATGCCCTCCCAATGGTTTTTAGATAAATTAAATTCCCCCGTTTTAAAAGTTTGGCCTACGCCAGAAAATTCAACAGACATTTTAGTTTTTAATAAAATGATTAGAATGGATGATGCTGATGCTGCAACAAATACTATGGATATGCCATTTAGATTTTATCCTTGTTTTGCAGCAGGGCTTGCATATTATATTGCAATAAAAAGAGCTCCAGAAAAAGCTCAATTATTAAAACAAATATACGAAGAAGAATTTGATAGGGCTATGTCTACTGATGAAGATAAAGCATCATTTAGAATTAGACCCTTTAATAGTTTGAGGTAATATGTCTTACGCTTCAGGTAAATTTGCAGTAGGTTTATGCGATAGATGTGCGTTTGAATATCCTTTGCTAGATTTAAAAAAAGAATGGACTGGTTTTAAAGTTTGTTCTGAATGCTATGAACCAAAACATCCTCAACTAGAACCTCATACAGCCAAAGCTGATCCTGAAGCAATTTACCAACCTAGACCTGATACCGATAAAGAAGTGGGTGAAGGTTATGTTGTAGTGGTTTATACAGATATTTATAAACCTCATTATATGAACTCAGATATTATAGGAACAAACTTTACAGTTGATGAAATGACAGGTGGTGTTGGAGAGGTTACAATTATAACATCATGACTTTAGCAGAACTAAAAACACTTATACAAAATTTTGTTGAAAACGAAGAAACAACTTTTGTAAATACTTTAGATGATTTTATTTTAAATGCTGAAGAAAGATTGTTTCATTTAATACAGCTAGATTATTTTAGAAAAAATGTAACTGGTAATTTAACAACTGGAAACACATATCTTACAGCTCCTAGCGACTTTCAAGTTTCTTTTTCTTTAGCTGTAATAGATGGTAATGGTGACTATCATTATTTAGATAAAAAACATACAAGTTTTATGCGTGAATATGCAACAGATCCTACTGCTACATCAGAAAGAGGTAGACCTTTGTATTATGCAGATTTTGATAAGGAACTTTCTACAGGCTCTGACAATGGATCTACCCTTATAGTTTCTCCTGTTCCAGACCAAGATTATAATGTTGAATTGCATTATTTATATGAGCCAGCAAGTTTAACAACTCAAACATCTGGTACTTGGATTTCTCAAAACGCAAGAAATGCTTTACTATATGGATGCTTGGTTGAGGCTTACACTTTTATGAAAGGCGACCCCGACATGATGGCTCTATATGAGGACAGGTTCAACAAAGAAGTTGCAAGATTAAAGAATTTAGCCGAAGCAAGAGGAAGAAGAGACGAATACAGATACGATTCGTTAAGAACGCAAATAACTTAGTTTTATAAAAAAGGAGAAGATATGAAACCAATCAAGAAGCTTGAAGGTAAAACTGTAGCTATTGTCGGAATGGGCAAAAGCTGGTTTGACTATAACTTAGCAAAATCACATGGATCACACTTTGATGAAGTTTGGGCTATCAACGCGGTGGCCTCTGTTATTTATCATGACAGAGTTTTTATGATGGATCCAGCATCTAGGTTCTTAGATGGAGATGATGCAGGTGGTCAAACTGATAGTATGGCTAAGCTTCTTACTGAACATGAAGGTCCAGTTTACACATGTGAATTAGATGATCGTTGTCCTGGCCTGGTTGAATATCCTATTGATGAAGTATTAGCTGGATGCGGATCTCATTATCTAAACAATACTGTTGCTTATGCAGTAGCATTTGCTTTATGGAACAAGGTTGGAAAAATTAAAATGTTTGGAATTGATTTTAGTTATAAAGGTAATTTGCATTTTGCTGAAGCAGGCAGAGCTTCTGTAGAGTTTTGGTTAAGCAAAGCTATGTTTAATGGCATTCAAGTTGAGGTTGCTGCTACTAGTTATCTTCTTGATACAGCTGTTCCAGCTGACGAAAAACTTTATGGCTACCATCGTTTAGATGATCCTTTGGTTGTTATTACAGATGAGAGGGGAGTCTTAATTGCTAAAAAAAGAAGTCAACTACAACAATTTAAACAAGAACAAGAACCTGTTTTGATTGATAGAAATGATACTCATCTTAAAAAAAATAAAGTAGGAGAACCAAATAAATGGTAATGAGTTATAAAGCTGGACCTGAGCTAGGCATTATTGAAGTTCATACAACAGAAGAAGGAGGGCATCCAGTTGATTTTTGGGCAAAGCTTTGCGTAGAAAAAATTATACAAGTAAGTGAAGAAGCTCCAGAAAAAGTTCAAGAACAAGTTCAAGAGTACAAAGATAACATTACAAAAGTTATTGAACAATATATGCAAAATGCTATAAAATCTGATAGGATTACAATTAATAATAAATTAGATAAAGAAGGTTTAACTCAAGCTTCTGATTTAATTAGGAAACTATAATTATGGCAATTACATCAACACTTACAACAAGCTTTAAAACCGAGCTTTTAAAAGGCAATCACAACTTTACAGCAGGTACTGCTGGCGATACTTATAAGCTTGCTTTGTATACTTCATCAGCTACTTTAGGAGCTACAACAACTTCTTTTACTACTACAGGTCAAGCATCTGGTACTAACTATACTTCAGGTGGAGCTAATCTTACTAACGTAACTCCAACATCATCTGGAACAACAGCTTTTACAGACTTTGCTGATTTAACTTTTGGTACTGCTACCATTACAGCTAGAGGTTGTATGATTTATAACTCAAGCGATTCAAACAAATCAGTTGCTACGATTGATTTTGGTGGTGACAAAACTTCAACTGCTGGAGACTTTACTATAGTCTTTCCAGCTGCTGCTGCTTCTACTGCTATTATCAGAATAGCCTAACGGTAGCCTAACATGGCTACAGGTTGGGGTAGACAGGGCTGGGGAACTGACGTATGGGGCGGAACCTCAGTCAGCATAACCCTTACAGGTCTTCAAGCAACATCCGCACTTGGAACGCTCACCTCAGTTACAGGTGAAGCTAATATTTCAGTTAATGGATTAGCTGGAACATCTCAGCTAGGTAACATCACTCTTGTTACCAATAACAACATTTCAGTTACAGGCCTATCAGCTACAGGTGAAGTTAGTGGCGTAGGTGTTAATGCCCAAGCAGTAGCAACTTTACCAAGTTTAGTTTCATCCGTTGGTACCGTTTCAGTACAAATTCAAGCTGAAGCGAATGTTACCCCTACAGGACAAGAAAGCACTTCTGCTCTTGGAACCCCAATAGTAGATGCTGAAGCTAACGTTTCGGTAAATGGTTTTGAGTTAACAAGTGCTTTAGGAACATTAACTTCTGTAACTGGTGAAGCCAATATAGCAGTTACAGGTCTTGAAGCTACCGCAGGATTAAACGCTGCAAGCGTAAGAGCTTCTGCTAACGTAGCCCCTACAGGTCAAGAAGCTACAAGTTCTTTAGGAACAGTAACAACTGACTCTGAGGCGAACATACCTGTTACTGGTTTTGAATTAACAAGTTCTTTGGGAACCATAAGCCTTGTTACTAACAACAACATATCAGTATCAGGTCTAGCAGGAACCTCTGCTTTGGGTTCAGTTACTGTTTTATTATCAATTAATATTAATGTAACTGGCCAGTCAGCTACAGGCCAGGTAGGCACACCAACAGTAGATGCTGAAGCAAACTTTACGTTAACTGGAGTTAGCGCAATAGGAGAAGTTGGTAAAGTTTTAATATGGTCACGTATTGATGAAAACCAAACTCCAAACTATACTACTATAACTGATACGCAATCATCTTCTTTTTCAGAAATAGATGACACTCAAATACCAACTTGGGAAGAAGTAGCGTAGAATAACAAACAGAGGCAATATATGGCAACTTATGTAAATGATTTAAGACTCAAGGAAATCACCACAGGTGATGAGTCAGGGACTTGGGGAACAAGTACCAACACCAACTTAGAACTGATTGCGGATGCCTTTAGTTACGCAACAAAAGATTGTTTTGCATCAGACGCTGATGCAACTGAAACTATGGCAGACGGTGTTGCTGATGAAATTAGAAGTCTTTATTTAAAAGTAACCTCATCAGCTTCTTTAACCGCAACTAGAACTTTAACTCTAGCACCTAACACTGTATCTAAAACTTGGATTATTGAAAACGCTACAACTGGCGGTCAATCCATAAGTATTTCTCAAGGTTCAGGTGCAAATGTTACCATTCCAAATGGCGATACAAAAATTATTTATACAGACGGAGCAGGAGCAGGAGCTGCTGTTACTGACGCTTTTGCTAATTTAAAAGTTACTGATCCCGCTCAAACCAACATTACAAGTGTTGGTACGCTGACAGGTTTAACAACTACAGGCGACATTAACTTTGGCGACAATGATAAAGCAGTCTTTGGAGCAGGTTCAGATTTACAGATTTATCATGATGGTAGCAATAGTTATGTTGCAGATGCAGGAACAGGTGTTTTAAATATTCAATCTAATGGCACACAGATTAATTTACAAAAATCTGATGGCACAAAAATGATTGAAGCCATTAATAATGGTAACGTAGTGTTATATTCTAATGGTACTGAACGTCTTAGGGTTAATGGAACAGGCATAGACGTAACAGGCACAGCTACAAGTGATGGTCTTGCTGTTGACGGAACTATCAAACTTGATGGTAATTATCCAGTTGGCTCAGGCAATGTAGCTATGGGTGATGATGCTTTAGGTAGCCTTACGGATGGTAATTTTAATACAGCTGTAGGTAGACTTGCTTTATCTTCAAACACTAGTGGCATCTATAACACAGCAGTTGGTAATACAGCTTTACGGGACAATGTAACAGGATACAGAAATGTTGCTATAGGTATGCTGGCTCTTAATAATAACACTATAGATGATAATACTGCTGTAGGTTATGCAGCAGCCCAAAACAACACAACAGGTAGTAGTATAGTAGCAATTGGTAAAGATGCTTTATTAGCAAATACCACAGGATTTAGCAATGTGGCGGTGGGTAGCGATGCTCTTACAGCGAACACAATAGGAAATCAGAATGTGGCTGTGGGTATTGAAGCCCTGCGAGATAATGTAGCAGCAGATAGAAATGTAGCGATAGGGCGTGCTGCTTTAAAATTTATGACAAGTGCAACCACAGCAGATACTTACAATACTGCGGTAGGTTACTTTGCACTCTCTTCAACCACTAGCGGAACTAACAATTCGGCATTGGGTGGACAAGCACTTAACGACAATACCACTGGAGCTAGTAACACTGCTTTAGGTGGAAGCACACTTAAAAATAATACGACAGGTAATAATAATACCGCAGCAGGTTTAATTAGTATGTTCCAAAACACCACAGGTAGTAACAATACAGCCTATGGTTATAATTCTCTTGGTGATAATACTACTGCTAGTGGCAGTGTTGCTATCGGTCATAATGCTCTTGCTTTAAGTACCGCAGAAGAAAGCACTGCGGTGGGTAAAGATGCCTTGCAAGCAAATACCACTGGAGTTAAAAATACTGCTGTGGGTTATGCATCAATGGATAACAACACTACAGGTCAATGGAATGTAGCAATGGGATGGCAGAGTTTGTTTGACAATGTTACTGGTCAAAGAAATGTAGCAATAGGTTATTCAGCTTTAGAAAACAATACAGTAAACCACAATGTCGGAGTTGGGATGCAAGCAATGTATACCAATACTAGCGGAACAGGTAATGTTGCCATAGGCGATAGTGCATTAAGACAAAATACAACTGGCTCAGATAATACTGCTGTAGGTTCTTATAATGGTTCTGTTTTATCTGCTCTCTATAGCAATACCACAGGGGCTAGTAATACAGCCATTGGTCAAGGTGCTTTAAAGGCAAATACCACAGCATCAAACAACACAGCTGTTGGTAAAGATGCATTAGGTGCAAACACCACAGGTACAGATAACGTAGCAGTAGGTAGAACTGCACTAGATGCTAATACGACAGGAGATAATAATACAGCAGTTGGTAAAAATGCTGCGGGGTCAAACACTACTGGTCTTGGTATTACTGCAATAGGTGAAGCTGCCTTAGCTTTAAATACAACTGCAAACTACAATACATCTTTAGGTTTTCAAGCTGCTTATGGTAATACCACTGGAACAGAAAATATTGGTATTGGTCATAATGCCTTATTCGCTAGTAGCACAGGAAATTACAATGTTGCTATAGGTGGATTTGCTCTTGATGCGAACACCACAGCTTCTAACAATACAGCAGTTGGATATGATGCAGGCGGAGCAATAACAACTGGAGATAAAAGTGTTTTTGTTGGTTTAGGTGCTGGAAACACAACTACCACAGGTGTTAATAATGTAATGGTTGGTTATGATGCACTGGGAGTAGCAGCTGGCACCTCATCACAGGTAGTTTTAGGTAAATCAGCAAGAAGTCAGGGCGGTGGTTATTTTACAATAGGTAATGGTGAGTCTACTTGGACTAGAGTAGATATTGGAGCAACTACCTGGTTTTCATCATCAGATGAAAGACTTAAGAAAAATGTTAATAATCTTAATGTTGGTTTAAATTTTATAAACGATTTAAGACCAGTAACTTATAATTGGAAAACCAAAGGCGAGGTTGATTCTTCTTTGCCTCATTATGAAGAAAATTCAACAGAGCTTGTAAGAAACGGAGATTCAGCAGTTGGACTGCAATATGGTTTTATAGCCCAAGAAATTAAACAAGCTGTTGATACCCACAATGTTGAAAACAATGGTGATGTATGGGCTGAGAACAACGATGGAATACAAGATATTGGTACTACAGGATTAATACCCATGCTCGTAAAAGCTTTACAAGAAGCAGATGATAAAATAGATGCTTTAACAACAAGAATAGAAGCCTTAGAAAGCTAACAACAATAGGAGTATAAAAAATGCAAACAGTAGAACAAGTATTAACAGCAGCAACAGATAGCGTAACGCTTATTAATGATATTAATGGTGGTACATATAATGTTGAAGGTATGACCCAAGAAGAAATCAACGAGATGGTACAAAGAAATGTAGACCATCTTGAACTTATCTTGGCTTATGAACCAGTAGATGAAGATGATGACACACCTGACGTAGTAGGAGACTCATCAGATAAGTCTAGCTATACAGATGCGATTGCAACTGGCAAAGCGTACATCGCAGCTAATTAAACTAACATGGAATACATTGTAGACATTATTAACACAACAACATTTATAGTTTGCCTAGCAAGTATTGTTGCTAACTTTACACCATCAACAAAAGACGATTTGTTTATTTCTAAAGTTGGTAATTTAATACATTTACTGGCTTTAAACTTTAATATCAAAAGATAATTTAATTTAACCTTAGAGAGGAGAAGATAATGACTGAAGAAGCAAAAGTAACGTTAGACGGACAAGAGCTAGAGGTAAAAGACTTTAGCGATCAACAAAAATATCTGTATAATCAGATAGTTGATTTAAAAAATAAACAAGGTCGACTCAACTTTGAGCTTGACCAAATAAACGCATCTTTAAGTGTGTTTGAAAATGCTTTTAAGGAATCTTTTAAAGAAGAACCTGAAGAACCTGAAGAAGCTGAAACCGAGGAAAAGTAAAATGAAAAATATATATTTAATCTTAATTGGCTTATTTGCAACTTCATGTGCAACTGTTAATTCAGTTATTGAAGGCGGTAAAGATATTGCTATGACCGCAGTTGATACAACTGTAAAAACTGCTGGAAATATTTCAGGAGCAGCACTAAAAGACGTTGGCGATCTTGTTAATACAGTAACTGAAACTTACGATGGCGTAATTGATACAGTTGTTGAAAACATTGACGAGCAAACTGACGAACTGCAAAACAAACCAGAGAAATCTGAATAATGGAAGTAGTAATTCCGTTAACAATTCTTTTTTTAATTGCTTGTTTAGCAACAAAACGTTTTGCACCTGACAATTGGGACATTATGGTTTCAAATGTTAAAAACATAGTTTCTAAGTTTAAGAAGTAGAGTATTGTTATGGCAGCCAAACCCAGACCAACTACTTCAGATGTAGCAGCCAACCTGCACGCCCACGAGGTGCGTTGCGAAGAGCGTTGGAAGACTATATTTTCTGAAACTTCTGATATTAAACTGGAAATGGCTGAAATAAATCGCACTATGAGAATGGCCACCTTTGGCTTATTTGGGTTTGTAGGAACTTTGTTAATTGCTGTGCTTTCAGGAATATTTCCGCTTAATTAATTGTATGTTTAACAGCAACGATAAGCTGTCTCCTCACTTTAGATTACGCGAATTTGAGAAATCTCAAATTGCAGATCGTTTTGAAATAGATAATACTGTTAAGGATGAAGAGGTTTACAACAATCTTATACTCTTATGTGAAAACCTACTGGAGCCTATACGCTTGCATTATGGTGTACCTTTTTCTCCTAATAGCGGTTATAGGTGCCTTGATCTCAACAGAAGACTGGGAAGTTCAGACAAATCCCAACACACTAGAGGGCAGGCATGTGATATTGAGATCCCAACCGTATCCAATTACGAGCTTGGGATATGGATCAGGAACAATGTGGAGTACGATACTGTTCTCTTAGAGTTTTATAAAGAAGATGTACCATCAAGCGGATGGGTGCATGTATCGTATGTAAGTCAAGAAAATAATAGGAAGAGATCTTTAAAATTTGATGGTAAGGAATATACAACATTATGAGTATTGATGACCAAATGAAAGAAGCTCACAAGATTGAGATAAATGTTAACGAATCAAAAACTTGGTATAACTTAGCTGAGGGTTTTGATAAGTGGCGAGTCTTTCCTAGATTGCTCATTACTTTATATGGTTATGCTTTTTATAAAACCACTGAATGGTTTATGACCTTACCTGATCCAACCACCGCTCAATCAGCGTTTGTTTCTGTTATCGTTGGAGCTGGAGCGGCCTGGTTTGGTTTGTATGTTGGCGGTAGCCCAAGAAAATGATTGATAAGTTAATTGGTCCAGTTAGCGACATTTTAGATAAATTTGTTGCTGATAAAGATCTTAAACAAAAACTAGAACACGAATTATTAATATCTATTCAAGATGCTAATCTTGCTCAAATAAAAGTAAACCAACAAGAAGCAGCGCATAAATCTATATTTGTTGCTGGCTGGCGGCCATTTATCGGCTGGGTGTGTGGAGTATCTTTAGCTTATCACTTTATATTTGCACCGCTTATAGAGTGGATTTTAGTTCTATCTGGTAACACTGTAGACTTGCCAGAGTTTGACTTCTCGCAACTGTCCACTATAGTAATGGGAATGCTTGGGCTAGCGGGTGCTAGATCATACGAAAAAACAAAAGGCGTAAGTCGAGAAAAATAAAATAAAATGTCTGAGTCCTCTGCTAGAATATCATTAGCAGGTGAATATTTAGCAGCATCATACTTGTTGCGATATTGCGACTCTGTTATTTTGGCTCCACCAGGTCATAGAGCAGATCTTATTCTTGACCATGATAACCATCTTTACAGGGTTCAAGTAAAGACCACCAATACTATATATCAAAGAAGAGACAACGATTATTATCGTTGGGAGTTGCGTACAAGTAAAAGAACTGCTAATAACATTCGCCAAAATAAAGTGGTAAGATATGGAAATGGTCAAATCGACATGTTTTGTTTTGTTGCTTTGCCAATTAATAAAGTGTTTTTTGATGTGTATGATGGTACAAAAAATTTAACTGAAGTATCTAAAAGCATTAAAACTTTAGATAAAATAGATTCAAAGGATTCTTTGCTTCAAGCTTTGTTAAAGATAAACAAAACACCAGAGCTAAGTCCTTTAGGTAAAACAGATTAATAAAAAATGGCGTTACAAAAAACTTTATTTAAACCAGGTATCAACAGAGAAGGAACTGACTATAGTAATGAAGGCGGGTGGTTTGATTCTAACTTGGTTAGATTTAGACAAGGCCTTCCTGAAAAATTTGGTGGCTGGTCAAAATTAACCAATAGCACTTTTTTAGGCACATGCAGAGCCTTGCATCCTTGGGTTTCTTTAGGCGGAACTAAATATTTAGGACTTGGAACCACTTGGAAATATTATATAGAAGAAGGTTCTAACTTTAATGATGTTACACCTATACGATTAACCACCTCAGCTGGAGATGTGACTTTTTCAGCTGTTGATGGTGATGCTACAATTACTGTTTCTGATACAGATCATGGCGCTGTAATGAATGATTTTGTAACTTTTTCAGGCGCAGTATCTCTTGGCGGCAATATCACTGCTACTGTACTTAACCAAGAATATCAAATAGCAACAATTGTAAATATTAATTCTTATACTATTAAAGCTAAAGATACCAACGGAGATACTGTAACGGCTAATGCAAGTGATACTGGTAACGGTGGAAGCTCTACAGTTGGAGCTTATCAAATAAATGTTGGTCTTGATGTTTATATTCCTGGTACTGGTTGGGGTTTAAATGGATGGGGCGAGGGAAGTTTTGGATCTGTTACCGCTTTATCAGTTACTAATCAATTAAGACTTTGGACTCATGATAACTTCGGCGAAAATTTAATAATAAATGTCAGAGGTGGTGGTATTTATCAATGGACTGAAAACAATGGCCTTACAACAAGAGCAGTGGATTTATCTAGTATATCAGGAGCAAATTTAGTTCCTACAGTAGGACTTCAAGTTATAACCTCTGAAAAAGACAGACATCTAATTGTTTTAGGCGCTGACCCAATTAACGATGCTGGTACAGCAAGAACTGGCGCGGCAGATCCCATGTTAATTGCTTTTTCCGATCAAGAAAACAATTTACAGTTTGAGCCCTTGATTACAAATACTGCTGGATCTTTAAGATTGTCTTCTGGCTCTTCAATTATTGGAGCTGTTAAATCTAGACAAGAAGTATTGGTTTGGACTGATACTGCTTTATACAGCATGCAGTTTGTTGGACCGCCGTTCACATTTGCTGTTAATTTAATTAATGAAGGAACTGGTCTTATTGGTCCTAAAGCAGCCGTAACAGCGCCTTCAGCTGTTTTCTGGATGGGCTACAACAACTTTTACGCTTATAACGGTAGCGTACAAACGCTGCCTTGCAGCGTTCATAATTACGTATTTAACGATATTAACCTTATTCAATCTTTTAAAGTTAACGCTTTTACAATTACTGATAAAAATGAAGTAGGTTGGTTCTATTGTTCTGCTTCAAGCGACGAAATAGATAGATATGTTATTTACAATTACGCAGAACAAACTTGGGTGTATGGTCAACTGAGCAGAACGGCTTGGTTAGATGCAGGTATAGAGAACTATCCTAGAGCTACCAGCAATGGGTATTTATACCAACAAGAAAATGGTTTTGATGCTGACGGTCAACCGATGACGAATGTGTTTATTGAAAGTTCTGATTTTGATATAGGTGATGGCGAGCAGTTTACTTTTATCAGGAGAATCATTCCTGATTTTAAATTTATTCAAAATAGCAATCAAAATGGTTCTGTAAATATTGTTGTTAAAACAAGAAACTTTCCAGGCGATTCTTTAACGGTTAACTCTACTAGCTCTATACAAGCCAACACTCAGCAAGCATACGTTAGAGGCCGAGCAAGACAAATAGTTCTTAGATTTGAATCAGATGATGACGCAGCAAATAATGGAAACTTAGGAGTCGGCTGGAGGCTAGGCGCAACAAGAATAGATATTAGAGCTGACGGAAGAAGATGAGCAAACTGCTTCAAACCCAGCTTCCGCAAGCGCAAGGAGAGAACGTCAGTTCTGCTATTTTTAATAGACTTATAAGAATTTTAGAGATAAACTTAGGAGCAGTAGACCCTGATAATACTTTGCAATTATCAACTACTCAACGTGATAAGTTAAATTTTAATCTTGGCACGCTAATCTTTAATACGACAACCCAAGTGTTGCAAGTATTTAACGGGACTGAGTTTATTAATTTGATGGATGAACCCAATCCTCAAGGATACGAAGCCCAAGGTTTACTTGGTAATATTTCGGTAATTACAAACGGAAATATTACAATAACCTTGTAAAATGATAATATAACATATGGAACAAGGTATGCTAAACAACGGACAGAGACAGCAACTAGAAGGAATTGCAGCTTTAGGCAGAAACGAAGATACTTATTTGGCTCACGTAGCGCCAGATGAGATGATCGTTCCAGCTCAAGCTTTACGCGATAACCCACTTTTAAAACAAGCAATCGAGAAATCTATTTCTAAGTACGGGATTGATCCTAATCAATTCGTAGTTGGAAATGGCAGTATGGATTTAAACCCTTTAACAGGTTTACCAGAGTTTGGATTTTTATCTAAAGTTTGGAAGAAAGTTAAAAAAGTAGTTAAAAAAGTTGCTCCTGTAGCGATGTTTATTCCTGGCGTAGGTCAGGCTTTAGGCGCTGTAGGTGGATCTTTGTTAGGTAAAGTTGGTTTAGGCAACGTAGCTAGTGGGATTGGTGGTTTGGTTGGTAAAATACCAGGTCTTGGTGGAGTCGGAAATGCAATTACAGCAGGTTCTGGCGGAACTTTAGGACAAGCTTTTACGTTTGGTAAAGATGCTATTACCTCTGGGATAGGCGGATTGTTTAAAGGCGGAATAGGAAATGCTGGACAATCTGGAATAGGCAGAATTGAAGATATTGCTAAATTTATGACAGGCGATACTGGTCAAACCAGAACAGAAGAACTTATAGCTGCGGGCTATACTCAAGAACAAATTAAAAATGCAAAAGCAAACGGAACTTTTAATCAGCTAGTTGCAAATGCTAGAGCGTCTGGAAAAGTTTCTGGAAGAGGTTTAATTGGAGGGGCTCAAAATCTTTTAACTGGAGGCTCTCAAGGTCAAGGCGGTGGCGGCGGTATGTTTGGCGGTAACCTAGGACTTATGGGTTTAGCAGGTTTGGCGGCTAAAATAGCTTATGACTCAGCCAAAGAAAGGTCTGGTGGCTTAGCTGAAACTCCTAAAGTAACAATGGATCAATTAGGCAGATATGAAATGGCTAAAAATCTAGGAACAGGCGGCAGCAGAGCAGACTTCGGTTTAGCTCCTGCACCTGTAGCTTTAGAGTTTAATATGGGCGGACCTGTATACGGTTACGAATATGGTGGACCTGTAAGACAATATTTTAATAAAGGCGGCCTAGCGATGGTTGAAGAACTCGACATGCGTGAAGGCGGAGAATCAGATGGACCAGGTACTGGCACTTCGGACGACATACCTGCGATGTTAAGCGATGGCGAGTTTGTTATGACCGCAAAAGCTACACGCGGAGCTGGAGCATTTGACGTTAACAAAACCAAATCTGGTATTGAACTTATTAAAGGTGGTAGCGCTTCACGTGAAGAAGGCGTAAAAAACATGCGCGAATTAATGAATATTTTTGAGGCGATATAATGGCAAATCCAATGAATCCTGTTTTACAAGGTTTAGACAGAAGAGAGGTCATATCTGACCCTGCTATCAGAGAACTATACTTTGGTTCTTCAGATTACAGAGGTTTAATTCCAGGAGCTCAAAGCGCTGCTCAAAGATATTTAGATATGGGTCCATCTATGAGAGGTACGGCTGGGCTGTCACCTCTTGAAAAAAGAGCAATGCAAGATGCTATGGGTGGAATCGGGGGATATAGACCATATTTACGAGCTCAGGAAGAAGCCATTCGTGGTGGTATGGGTCTTCTTGGCCAAGAAAGAGGCTTAATCAACGAAGCGATAGGCGCAACCAGAAGATCTGGAGAAATACAACAACCTTATTTTGCTCAAGCAGAGCTACAGTACGGCGCAGGTCTTGGCGACTTGATGAGCAGTCTTGGTAGACAAGGACCTTCTGCGAGAGATTATCAAAGAGCTTCTTTACAAGGATTTGATCCGAGAAGTTCTGCTGCTTATTACAATCCTTTTGAGCAACAAGTTGTACAACAAACAATTCAAGATGTAATGAAAGGCGGTGCTCAACAAGATATAGCAGCAAGAGCAAGAGATATTCAATCAGGCGGTGAATCAGCATTTGGTTCTAGAGCTAGATTAACTGCTGGAGAAAGACAAGCATCTTTAGGTAGAGGCTTAGGAGAAGCTTTAGCAAATATTAGATCTGGCGGTTTTAATACAGCTCAACAAAGAGCAATGGATGAGTCTAGGTTTAGCAGAGGAGCCTTAGAAAGAGCTGGTCAAACAGAAGCAGGATATGGTCAAACTCTTATGGGCGCAAGACGTGGATATGCTGGAGATATAATGGGAATAGGCCAGCAAAGAGGAAACTTAGCAAGAGGTATTGGTTCTGATATAGCGGCATACGGCCAGCAATTAGGAGGCTTAGGCGGGAGAATGGCAGGTTTTGGAAGTCAACTAGGCGGACTAGGAACAACATATCAAAATCTTGGTCAACAAGAAAGGCAAGAATTAATGGGTCTAGGAGGAACAGCGAGAGGCTTGAAAGAGACTGAGCTAGGCAGACAATATGATTACAGAGAAGCTCAAAGATCAGATCCGATGAGAGGAATGCAGTTTGTACAAGGATTTGCTCCTCAGTACCAAGGAAGTTCTACTCAAGTTAATAAGGCATACGGCATGCCTGTTGATCCAGCTCAATATGGATTAAGTGCGGGCTTGGGAACATATGCAAGCCTTTACGGTAATCAGAACCAAGGTCAAGGATACGGAAGTCAATAATATGAATGTACTGCAAAGAAGAATGTTTCAAGCAGGCGGACCTTCAGACAAACTGATTCAAATAGAGCCAGTTAATTCTGAGCTTATACGCTATTACGTACAACAAGGTTACAGCCCTTTAGAAATACAAGAAGTTTACCCAGCAGCCAATCTTGGAATTATTGAGCAGATAGCCAGAGAAGAAGGCGGCAGTTTAAATCCAGCAGTATCTTTAGGCGAATCTTTTACAGGTTCTCCAGTTGTTACTCCAGCTCAAAGAGCAGATATTGTTGCTGAAAGTATATCTACTCCACTTGGAAATTTATCTTTTGAAGCATCAGCAGAACCAGAACTTCCTAGAATGGAAGATATTAGCGTTGTTCCTAAAAGCGTTAGAGACTATATAACAAACGCTGGCGGAGTTTTAGATAGAGCTAACCTAGTTAGAGGATTAAGCGTTAGCTTTGGTATGTCTGAAGCAGAAGCAAACTCAGCGATTGATTTAGTAACTGGATCAACCGTTCCAGAAAGAACAACTTTTGATACTCCAGAATTGCCTGGTCTTGCAGACGTGATGGCTGGCGAACAGGCTGAGACAACTGGATTCGTTTCCGAGCCGTTAACAATTAGAGACACATCAACAAACGAAGTTTACAAATTACCAAGCAATTTTGTAGAGCAAATAGATTCTGGCCTATTAGATGGAATGACTTTATATCCAATTATAAACAATCCTAATTTTGAATTTAGTCCAGATGTGCAATCTGCTTTAGAAAGATTCGTACAAATGGATGAGCCTTTTACAGGATTGATGGGCGGCGGTAGATCCTTTGAGGAAAGAAGAGGAACTTTTAGACGTCCAGAAGATATAGGCTCGGCAACCCAAGATATTGTTAGAGGAATAGCTGGTCTTGCTGAAGGTCCTATTAGAGGAATAGCTGGTCTTGTAGGGGAGATTGGAGGAGGAGCAAGATTAAAACAAAGATTCCAAGAAAGCATACCTGATCTTTCCGTATCTAGAGAAGAGCTAGCGTTAACAAAATTATTACAAATACCAGGCGCAGAAAAATTAGATCAAGCTCAACCAGAAGTTACAGACGAAATAACAAAAGAAATAGAAAAACTTGAAAGACAAGCAGCTCCAGTTACAACTACAGAAATTGTTGCAGGTGAAACTGCTGCAACAGAAGAAGAAATACAAGATGCCGAAGCTCAAGCTAAAGCTGAAGAAAAAGTTTTAGAAGATACTGAGACAGCTCCTAAGACCGAAGAACAGAAAAAAGCTGATGCGACACCTCCTGTCGTATCAGCAGCAAGCACCCCAGAACAAGTTGGAAGCGTATTTAATAATCAAAATTTTATTAGATATATTGCTAATTTATCTAAAGGACTGGCAAAAGCTGGGAGTTTGGGAGAGGGAATAGCTTTAGGTTCTGCGATGGCTGCTGAAGAACGCGGCTTAAGGGATTTAGAAAGAGAAAAAGCAGATAGAGAACTTTTATTAAAAGCTATTGAGAGTGGAGGCTCTGGCTTACTTGAGCCGACTGCCGCAGCAAAAATAGCAGAGCAAAACAAAGAACTTACAGAAAATATTAAGCTTTTCCAAAAATCTCAAAACAACGTAAAACAAGTTGATGAAGTAATTAGTATTGTAAAAAGCGGCGGAGCTACAGGCTTTAACGGTTTAAAAAATAAGTTAATAACTCAAGCAAAAACTTTTATAAGAGGAGGCCCTAAAAAATGGGAAAATATAGATGCTAGAAGTAGAGCAGAGGCTATATTAAAAGTATTGCAACAAGAAAATATTAGAGAAATTTTAGGAGAATCTGGCAGAACTATATCTAATTTGGATAGAGACATAATTAAAGATGTCTTTGGTAATATTACAGTGTTTACCTCTGAAGCAGAAATACTTAAAAAACTAAATGACTCAAGAGAAAAAACATTAAAGTCAGCAAATGAAACAAAAGGAAACATTAATACAAACTTAAACTTCTTTGAATTAATAGGTAGACCATCTGTTGTTGCTCAACAAAATTCTGATTTATTAAAAATAATTAGATCTTTTGATACTGAAAACTATACACCAAGCACTGGTTATACAGGCGACGTTGTTGATATTGATATGAGAAGCGAGTTCAATCAATGAACACCTACAATATTAAACTGACGGATGATCTGACCATTCCAGTCAGGGCAAAATCTGCTGAAGAAGCGCAAAGAATTATTAGGGCAGAAATGGTTAAAAGAGAAGCATCTCCGCTTTTCGACAAAGTATATTTTGACTACGAAACGGGAATAAACGTGCCTAGTTTAAGGGCGGCTCTTGGCAGACAGGAAAAAAAAGAAGAAAAGGAAAATGTTTTAAGAGCTTACGTTGATAGTTCTGGATTTACTGAAACAACCAAGGGTGATTTTGCAATTACTCCAGAAGGGCAAAGAGCTCTTGCCGACAAAGGTTTGTTAGATAAAGAAAAAATATCTGATAAAAATATTGTTATAGAGGAAAATAAATTTGGAACTGCTGGCGACTTTGCAGATTTTTCTGGAGCTGTTGGACCCATTTTTGGGGCTATAGCAGCTTTAAGTCCTCAACTAAGAATTGCAAAAGGCATTCAATATTTTTTTAAATCTCCGATGGTATCAAATGCTATTGCAGCTGGACTTGGTTCGGCGAGTGGTAAGGCGGCTGAGGAAGGTTTAGATTTAGCCCAAGGCTATCAAGAAAAAGATGCAAATGAATTAGCTGATCTTCTTAAATTTGAATTTGGAGTCGGTACTGTTGCTCAAGGAGTTGGCGATATAGGAATGAAGGCTCTTGGAGCTTTCTTTGGCAGAAAGGCTCCAATAGAAAATATTAGAGATGCCTGGGCTGCAAATAGAGGCGTCAGTATTGATGATGTAAATAGACTAGACGAAAAACTTGGCAGACTTGCAACTGAATCTGATATTAAAAAAGCAATTAAAAGAGGAGAAATAAAACCGTTAGATGCAAGAGCTGTACTTAGTCAAAGAACCACAGGCCGAGCACTTCAGGCAAGATTTCAAGGCGCTGGAGAAACTATTTTTGGCAAAACAAAAAGAGAGCAAGGAATTATTAATTATAATATTGCGGCTTTAAATCAATTAAAAAATAAAATTGCAGACAAAAGAGCTAAGCTAGACTCATATTCCGATTTTGCAGACTCAGACTCAAGAGTCATATCTGAGCTTAAGGCTAGAAGAGCAGAGTTGGATCAAGCAGAAAAAAGCGTTCAAAACGAATTAAACAGATTGCTTTCAGATTTAGCTGATGAAACAGCTGGTTTTAATTCTGCAATAATGAATGCTGGCACACCAGGAAAAAAAGAATTAGGTCAAAATGTTCAAGAAGTAATATCTGCGTCATATAAAGCAATACAAGAGGGGCATGAAGTAGCTTACGGAAAAATAGCAGACAGATTAAAAAAATTAAATCCAAAATATACTGTTGATTTGAGTGATATTGGTAATCAACTAGATGAAATAATTGGAAGAGCTAGAAACATAGGACAAAAGAATATTCCTGATGAGTTAAAAAAATTAAAAAAAGCTATAGAAGATAATCCAGACTTTACTTTAAAAGAATTAATAGAAACAAGAAAGGTTGTTAGAGGATTAAAAGATATTGGAGATTTATCAGGAGACGCGAATCAAGCTGTAAAAGAAACTTTTAAAGCCTTAGATAATAAAATTAACGATCTTCCAAACAATCTACACTCAATTAAAGGAGACGCTAACAAAGTTGTAAGGATCATAGAAGATTTAAAAAAAGAAAATAAACTTTATTACGAAAATCATTTGCCTTTTGATAAAGCAAAAGTTAGAAAAATAATGAGCAATAAAGAGATTGATGCCGATGATGTATACAACGCAATTTTTAGCTTAAATCAAATTGGGGATGCTAAAGCTATAATTCAAGCTATTCCATCAGCGAAAAGGGCAGCGTTACAACAGGGCTTGCTTAGAAGATATATAAAAGAACAGATAAACAGCTCAATTGATGATCCAATAACAGGTGCTGTTAACCCAGTTAAGTTTGCTAACAAGATGTTAAAAAACAAAGAAGTTTTAACAGAGTTTTTGGGACCAAGAGCAAATCAGTTTTTTCAACTGATGGATGATTTTTCTAAGCTTAGACCTAATTTATCTGCTAAAGAACTAACAGGAGTTGCGGATGAGCTTGCTGGCAGAATACCTCAGATGGAGGCGATGGCTGACGCAGGCAGACTTAACTATCCGCCTAGTTTCAACAGGTTTGCAGAAGCTTTGAAAGAAAAAGCAGAAGCAAGCGCTCAGTCATTAGAAATACAAAAAGCAAATATATTTACAAGGTTAGAATCTGCATCACCAGAAGAAGTGGCTAAAATAGTTTTTAGACCCAAGTCTTCTGAAGATATTATAAGAGTTAAAAACTTGGTAAGTGATGAAGCTTTTCTTGACATACAAGATCAAGCTTTAGAACAAATACTAAAAGATGGAGTTCAAACAGGAAGTAACAAACTTTCTGATATATTCAAGCCTGGCAATTTAGAAAGAGCTTTGCGTTCATACGACGACGAAACATTGACAGCGATGTTTGGTAAAGAGATGACCCAATCTTTAAAAAGTTACGCAAGGCAATTAAGAGTAACTGTAAGTGATGAAATAACAGGTGGGGCTGGTAGCTTGGTAGCTGGAGCTCTTGCGTTGAACGTATTTAACGTGGCTCTCTGGCCAACAGTTGCGATGATGGGTCTTTACAAAACAATATTTTCAAACCCAAGAATTACTGGAATGCTTGCTAAAACAGACAAAAGTTCTATTGCAGAAGTTGTAAAATTTGTTGCTAACACTATCAAGTTTGGCGGTATTAGAGGTTTAAGTGTTGAGACAGCGGAAGCATCAGACGCTCTTAGCAGAGAAGTTGAGAAACTTCAGCAAAGTGAAGAAGGCCAAGAAGTCAAAGGTATA